>FWPU01000117.1_pt1 | contig 144344 bp, 123 predicted proteins | sample 2228361 | NCBI WGS metagenome assembly FWPU01 (sample SAMEA103939777, study PRJEB20133) | metagenome | reverse complement strand
CGCGGCGAATTCTCCGCCGCGCCCCTGGTTCTATTGGGGTCGCCTAAGGGTTGTAGAACGCCAGGTTCTTGCTGTAGGGAGCCTCGCCCGGTGTGCCTCTGCGGAAATGACCGGAAGGCCGCGGTCCTTCTCCACGCTCCTTGGCCAGCAGCTCAATGAACCAGGCCTCGTGCTCTACCTCTTCTTGCAGGATGCGGGAGGCCATGTCGTAGGTGCGTGGGTCCTTGCCGAGGGTCAGGTCGCAGATCTCGCTCCAGGTACGGATGGCACAGCGCTCGGCCTCCAGCAAGGTTACCAGGATGTTTTCAGGCGTCGGGTTCTCCGGCAGATAGGCATCGGGGCAGCCGGCCCGATCGGCGAATTCGCGAATGTCGCGGGGGATGCCGCCACCCAACTCATAGATCCGCGGTGTGATTAGCTCAAAGTGGGCGCGATCCTCCAGGCGGGCGTCCTCGCAGATTTCCTTGTAATCCTCATTCCCCGCCAGGTACATGCGGAGGATGGTGTAGTAATAATAGGTAGTGAACTCGGCACCGGCAGCGTCAATCAACTTCTCTATGAGGTCAGCGACATTGACGCCGCGTGCCTCCAACTGTTCAACGCCGACTCGCTTGGAGATGTCGCCGTGAGCGACACGTCCCTTCGCATGTTTCTTTTCAGCCATCTGACAGCCTCCTTCTTGGTCTGGTGATATGGTTGGCAGTATGCTGCTCCTGCCTGACTAACCGTAGGTGATGATGTTGATCAGGGCCCTGCCTCCTTGCTCTTCTGGCATTGCACACAGAGGCCTTCAAATAGAAGATGTGCCTTCTTGATCTTGTAGCCTGTCTCACGGGCTACCCGCTCAATGACTTGCTCCAAGCCGGGGAGAGAGTAATCCATGACCTCACCGCATTGGACGCATCGCAAATGATCGTGACGGTCCACGCGGCGATCGTACAGGGCGGGCCCGTTCCCTATGTTGATTGCCTGCACCAGCCCCGCGCTCTGCAAATAGGCCAATGCATTGTAAACAGTGCCGTAGGCCATCCCTGGCAGCCGTCGGCGCACGCGATCGTAAACCTCCTGCGCCGTCAGATGCTTTTCGGCTTCTTCCAAAACCTTCAACACCGCTTCCCGTTGGCGGGTCAATTGGATACTGCCGACCATCAAATCCCCTTCGCTGCCATATCTACCGCCAGCAACTGGGTTCTCTCTATAGATTTAGACTTGATTCAAAATCAATTATAATCACAAACGGCGGTTTGTCAAGTCCGGCAGCGTGGGATGTTGCCGTCAAGTTGCGGTCTGTAAGCGGATGGGATACAATCTAGCCAAGTCTTGCAACGGAAGAGAACGGGATGGCTCGCTACATCCTCGCACTTGATCAGGGCACGACCAGTTCCCGTGCCATCCTCTTTGACCGGCAGGCAAAGCCTGTCGCCGTCGCCCAGAAGGAGTTCCCTCAACTCTACCCTCAGCCGGGTTGGGTGGAACATGATCCGGAAGCGATCTGGACAACTCAGCTGGCTGTCGCTCAGGAGGTATTGCATAAGGCACAGGTGGATGTCGCGGAGGTGGCGACCATCGGCATCGCCAACCAGCGGGAGACCACCGTAGTGTGGGAACGGAGCACAGGCCGTGCGATCGCGAATGCCATTGTCTGGCAAGACCGGCGCACGGCAGAAATGTGTCAACGCCTTAAGGCCTCCGGCTTTGAAGCAGAAATCCGGGCCCGCACGGGGTTGGTGGCCGACCCATACTTCTCCGGCACGAAGGTTGCCTGGTTGTTGCAGAATATCCCCGGCGCGTGGCGGCGCGCCGAGGCAGGCGAACTCGCTTTCGGTACCATAGATACATTTCTCCTGTGGCGCTTAAGCGGTGGTCGGCTTCACATTACCGATGTCAGCAATGCCTCACGCACTCTGCTTTTCAACATTCACACCCTGGAGTGGGACGAGACTATCCTGGCCGAGTTGGGCATCCCGCGCACGATCCTGCCGGAGGTGAGGCCTTCCAGCGCGATCTACGGCGAGACGGAGTCTGCCCTGTTGGGCAAGCCTCTTCCCTTGGCGGGCGATGCCGGTGACCAACAAGCCGCGGCCTTCGGGCAGGCATGCTACGAGCCGGGCCTGGCGAAGAACACCTATGGCACAGGTTGTTTCTTGCTCCTCAACACGGGCAAACATGCCACGACATCGGCGCATGGGCTGCTGACGACGATCGGCTGGCAATTATCAGGTGGAAAGAGCCCAGAGCGCGCCGGTCCTGAAGCATCCCTTGTGCCGCCCACGTATGCGCTGGAAGGAAGCGTTTTCGTTGCCGGGGCCGCGGTGCAATGGCTGAGAGATGAATTGCGTCTGATTGAGAGGAGCAAGGATATAGAGGCGTTGGCCGCGTCTGTGCCTGACAACGGCGGCGTCTATCTCGTCCCCGCTTTTGTAGGTCTCGGTGCGCCGTATTGGGACCCCTATGCGCGCGGGACAATCGTTGGCCTTACGCGCGGTTCCGGGCGCGGTCACATCGCCCGCGCCGCGCTGGAAGCCATCGCCTACCAGACCCGCGATGTGTTAGAAGCAATGGAAGCCGATAGTCAATTGCGCTTACACGCGTTGCGGGTGGACGGCGGTGCGGCCCGCAACGACCTGTTGATGCAATTCCAGGCCGACATTTTGGGGGTGCCGGTGCAGAGGCCCACGGTGACGGAAACAACCGCTTTGGGCGCGGCTTACCTGGCTGGTCTGGCCGTCGGCTTCTGGCAGGATACGTCGGAACTGGCAGCCAACTGGTCGGTGGAACGCGCGTTTGAACCGCAGATGAGCGCGGAGCGGCGCGAGATGCTTTATAGCGGTTGGCGGCGCGCGGTAGAGCGGGCGCGTGGCTGGATAGCCGAAGCATGAGGTCTGGCGATGCGCATCCTCATTATCGGCGCGGGGGCAATCGGTTGCTTTGTTGGGGCGAAATTGACCTGTATCGGCACAAGGGTGACCCTCGTCGGGCGGCGGCGGCTTGTGGATGCCGTGCATAAACGCGGGATCGTCATCGCCGAAAGAGGCGTCCAAATGTCGGTGCGGGATATTGAGGCGGTGACCTCCGTTGCCGATGCCTTCGGCATGGGATGGGCATACGACCTTGCTATCCTATCTGTCAAGTCTTATGACACGGAAGCCGCGATCGGCGAACTCAAGGATGTAACCTCGGCGTCTCTTCCTATCCTCAGTCTGCAGAACGGCGTCGGCAACGAAGAAATCCTTGCTGCGGCCTTCGGCCCGGAACAGGTCGTTGCAGGTGCTATTACGACGCCCGTGGCGATGCCGGAACCTGGGCGCGTGGAATCGCACAAGGCAGGAGGGCAAGTCATGCTTGCTCTCCTCGCCCCGGATACGGCCTCTTCCTCTTCCCGTATGCCGCTCGTTGAGGCTCTCCTGCACTCCTTTCGCCGGAGTGGGTTTCGTGTTTCCCTGGCTTCCGACTGGCGTGCGCTCAAATGGACGAAACTTCTGTTGAATATGGTAGCCAACGCGACCTCGGCCATTCTGGATTGGACACCGCAGCAAGTCTTTGCCGACCGTCGCCTGGCAACCCTGGAGGTGCGGGCCCTACGTGAAGCGTTGGCCGTGATGCGTGCTCAGGGCCTCGCTCCGATCTCCTTAGGGGGCTATCCGGTGCCGCTTCTGGCAGGGGCCGGACAAATGCTTCCTGCGTCGCTTCTGGGATATATCTTGGGCAAAGTAGGGGCAGGAGGACGGGGTGGCAAGATGCCCTCTCTGCACATGGACTTGAGCACCGGCAAAGGGAAATCGGAAGTGACATACTTGAACGGCGCGGTAGCGCAAAGAGGAGCAGAGTTGGGCATTCCGACGCCGGTTAACCGCGCGTTGACCGCCATTTTACTGGGGTTGGTGTGTGGCGACACGCCGTGGGAGCAATACCGGAACCGGCCAGAGAGGCTATTAGCCGCCGTGTCGTGACTGTGCTATAATCGGCAGGATACTCGGAAGGAGCCATCAACCTCCCAGCCACGCGATCAATCCCAAGATAAGCAGGGTGACAACGGCGAATTCCGCGAGGACGTGACGGCTGAGTCTGCCTTGCATACCCTGCTGGGCAATGCCGACGAGGAGATAGAAACCGAGGAGAAGAAAGAGGCCGCCGCTAAGGGAGGGCCCTCGCCAGTAGTTCAAAGCCCAGGTAGTTTCGCCAAGGATGAGGCCGGTAATAGCCGCGTAAGGAAGGATCTGGCGCAAGGGGCGGCCCGTTTCCCGCAGGATTTCCAAGGCGAGGAGAGTGCTGACCGTCAGCACCCAGGTAGCCGAGAGGAGACTGCGCGTCCGGGACCGATAAACAACCAGAAATAGCAGTGCGGCGACGGCAAAAGTAAGGAAGGTGAGAAAGCCGCGCGCGCGGCGTGCCCCTGGGGCCAACGGCTCTATCGTGCGGTAGGCTGCCACCTCTGCTAGGGTCAAAAGAAGCCCTGTCAATAGGAGACCACCTAGCCAGATAAGCCTCGTCTCGGCCAACGGAAGGAGTTGGGCGGCAACGACGACCAGTGCGCAAGGAAGCGCCCAAAAGACCCACGTATTTGCCAATTCGCCGCCTTGGGCGCGCGGATGAGACCGGATGACGCTATCCGTGCCTAGGGCAACGAGACCGGCCAGGATGGCCGAAAGCACGGTGGCCGCTGTGAAGTTCAGGGCCACGGGAGAGCCTAACAGAATGCCGTAGATGGTGCGGGTGGGCAGGGCTATCAACCGCTGTACCGTGAGCGTCAGAAGGACGACTACCACCAGCACGCTGATGCGATCGCGATAATCGGTCATGATGCCATTGTAGTGGCGTGTGCATCGTTTGTCAACCAGCAGCCGACCGAAGGTCTGCGGGACTTTCAGAGTTTCATAGGAGCCTACGTTGATACTTATCCTTGCTCTTGCCGGCCTTTTTATTGGTGGCGTCGTCAACCGCTTGGCCGACCGATTACCTCAACGTCGTTCGGTGTTCAAACCGAGGGCCTGCGTCTCGTGCGGTCGCCCCTATGACTGGGGTGGCTTTCTAGCGGCAGCGGCTTTCCCGCTGCGGCGTGGTCGTTGCCTGGGTTGTGCAGCACCGCTCCCTCTGCGCCCTATCCTAGTTGAGATCGCCCTGTTTCTCATGATCCCCTTTCTTTGGCAGCAGAACGGCGGGCCGCTCAATTTCCTTGCAAAAAGCTTTTACGTCGCCGTCTTTGTACTCATCTCCGCCGTGGATTTTGAGCATAGACGCATCCTAAACGTGGTCATCTATCCTTCCATTGCGGTGGCATTATTGGCTTCTCTCCTGCGTATCGGCCACGAGACCAGGCTTGAGGGCGTCGTAGGTGGCGTGGTCGGCTTCATGTTCTTCTACTTGGTGTTTCTGTTAGGTGAAATACTCATGAGTGTGCTGCGCCGTGGCGGTGGAGGCCCGGCTTTGGGCGCAGGTGATGTAAAACTGGCGGCTTTCATCGGTTTGGTTGCCGGCTGGCCCGGTGTCGTCCCCGCGCTATTCCTAGGTATCCTGCTCGGCGGATTGGGCGCGCTGGTGACTCTGGTCGTGCAGAAAGCACGAGGCACGTACAAACCCCTGACCAGCGCACTTCCCTATGGACCTTTCCTCGCCGCGGGCGGCCTGGCGATGGTACTGTGGGGAGAGGCGATCGTCCGCTGGTGGCTACGCGCCTGACGATGGAGCCGACCGCGACGATTCCGGCCCGGCGATCTCGCGTCTTGATGCTGGCGCCCACCGGTTTCTTCGCGGATTACGGTTGCCATGTTCGCATCCGGGGTCATGCTAGCGCGTTGGTCGCCCGCGGGCATCAGGTTCAGATCGTGACCTACCCCGGCGGGCGCGATGTGCCGGGGTTGACCATCACCCGCGCGGCCGGCTGGCTGCGAAACCGCGACATGCCCATCGGTTCAGCCTGGTGCAAAGTTGCCCTGGATGCTTTCCTGACTCCTGCCGCTTGGGCCGCGGCCCGTCGCTTCCGGCCCGATCTCATCCATGCATATCTGCATGAAGGCGCGCTGATCGGCGCGTTCCTCTCGCGCCTCCATCGTTCTCCCTTGATTTTTGATTTCCAAGGTAGCCTGACCGGTGAGATGCTGGATCATCGCTTCATCTCGCCTCGTTCACCCCTTCTGCCCGTTTTCCGCCGCCTGGAGCGCTGGATTGATTTGCAGCCCCAGGCCGTACTGCCCAGTTCGGCCCATGCTGCCGGCTTACTGGCCCGCGATTTCGGTGTGTCCCCTGATCGTATCCATCCGCTTCTGGACAGCGTGGACGCAAGTCTTTTCCGCCCTGCTACGGAGATAGATGCGTCGGTACAGGCGAGATTGCGTGCCCTCCTGAACTTGCAGCCGGGCCGCCCGGTCGTGGTCTATTTGGGTCTCCTCGCGCCGTATCAGGGGACAGATGTCCTTCTGCGAGCCATCAAGTCTCTGGAGTTTCAACCGAAGCCGGTTTTCCTTGTCATGGGCTTTCCCTTTGTGGACCATTACCGAAGAATGGCGGAGAAACTCGGCATTGCCGCAGACGTGTGCTTTACAGGGGCCATCCCCTATGAAGAGGCGCCCGTGTATCTGTCATTGGGAGATTTGGCCGTCGCCCCTAAACGGTCGGCCACGGAGGGGAGCGGCAAGTTACTGCCTTATATGGCAGCCGCTCTGCCGGTTGTGGCGAGTGATCTGCCGGTGCATCGGGAGTATCTGGGCGAATTGGGATGGTATTATCCGCCGGATGATGCGCCTGCGATGGCAAAAGCCATCGCTGTTGCCTTAGATGACCCCCAAGGGAGCCGTGAGCGCGGGCGCGCCTTGCGCGCGCTCGCCGCAGAGCGCTTCTCGTGGCAGCACGCCGCAATCCTTTTGGAACAGGTCTATCAGGAATGTCTGGATGTCAGGCACATCTTCTAGGGGTGGGGGAGGGCCATAGAACGGAACTGCCGCTCTAAGGGATGGGATTTTCGTGGCGGCCTGCCGGGTGGATACTTCTCAACGTTTTCATGGGTCAAGATACGCAGGTGAGCATCGGTCGGTAGAAACAGTAGAGACGCTGTCTATAGGCAGCGTCTCTACATGTAAAATCTGTATGCCGTTTCTTGCGATGCAGAGGCTTGGTTAGACCGAAGTACCTTTTTGCGTCGCGACGGTGGTCGTCTGCAGCGCAGGTGTTGTGCGTTCCAGGGCAGAAACGATGGCGCGCAGGAAGGCGGGCAGGTCGTCGGGGCGGCGCGAGGTGATGAGGTTGCCATCCACAACCACTTCCTCATCCACGTAATTCATCCCCGCGGCCATCAGGTCATCTTTGATGGAGAAGAAGCAGGTGCCGCGCTTGCCTTTGACGATGCCGGCGGAAACGAGCATCCAGGGACCGTGGCAGATGGCGGCGACGACTTTGCCTTGGGCGTAGGCATCGCGCACCAGGTTGACCATGGCGGGTGAGCGGCGCATGTGGTCGGGAGCGTAGCCGCCCGGAATAATGATCGCGTCAAAGTCCGCCGCGCTCACTGCCCTTGCGTCTGCGTCGGCAGTGGCTGGATAGCCGTGCTTGCTGGTATAGGTCGCCCCGGCGGTAGGCCCGACAATGCGCACCGTCGCGCCCTCCTCTCGCAAGCGATAGACGGGGTACCACAACTCCATCTCCTGGTACAGGTTCTCAACCAGGACGGCGACTCGTTTGCCATTGAGTCTCATGTTCCCCTCCGTGATTAAGAGCGAAAACTGTTCACCAACTTCTCCAGAGAGAAGCTATCTCCCGCCAGTTTGCGTTTGGACGCGACCAGTTCATCTAGCGTCGGACGCTCTTTCTTATAGAAAACGCCCAGATAAAGCGGCTCTTCGCTCATGGCCAGCCGCATGGCCGCCACCTTGTCCGTGGGATCGTGATCGGCAGGAAGGGGCGCGGTCACTTCACGGAAGTGTTTGTATGTGTCGTAGAACGTGACGCAAGGGCTGAATATCTGAATGAAGGCGAAGCCCTTATGCGTGATGCCTTGCTTGATCAGTTCCGTCACTTCCTTGGGCCTGGACGAGAAACCTCGCGCCACAAAAGATGCATCGTAGGCTAAAGCCATCAGGACGGGATTGATGGGGCTTTCTATGCTGCCGTAAGGCGAAGCTTTGCGCTCCATACCCAACGGACTCGTGGGCGAAGGTTGCCCTTTGGTCAGACCGTAAATCTCGTTGTCCATCACGATATAAGTGATATCCACGTTCCGGCGTGCCGCGTGGGGCAGATGCCCGGCACCGATGCTGAAAGCATCGCCGTCGCCGCCTACCGCGCATACTACCAAGTCGGGATTTCCCATCTTGATCCCCGTTGCCAGGGGTAAAACTCGGCCATGCACCCCGTGGAAGCCATATGCTTCCACAAAGGCAGGAAAGCGGCCAGAGCAGCCGATGCCGCTGGCGATGACGGCCCGTGCGGGGTCAATCCGCAGCTCGCTCAAAGCATTGTAGAAACTGGCGAGGACGCCGAAATCACCGCAGCCTGGGCACCAGATCGGTTTCACCTCGCTCTTGTAATCTGCTGCGGATAGTTTCATATCTCCTTGCAAAACGGCTGTCTCAATGCTCATCCCAATTCCCTCCTTACTCAACCAACTGCACCTAACCCTACCTCAGGGCGACTGCTGTGGGCATCGTCTCGGCTTCTTTGCCGACCTCATGCGTCGCCCATTCGTAAGTGCTATGGATTTGTTCGTATATTTCCTTCGCGGTGAAGGGGATGCCGCCGTACTTGTTCAAGCGAATGATCGGCTTGTCCAAGCGAGGGGCCAGCATCTCTGCGAATTGGCCCAGATAGTTCAATTCGGGCACGATGATCGCCTTCAGAGATGCTGCAAACCTGCGAATATCCTCCTCAGGGAGAGGGCAAAGAAGTTTCGGATATAATGCCGCGACGCGCATTCCTTCTCCCTGCGCTCGCCGTATCGCTTCCCGCACAGGGCCGGAGGTTGATCCCCAACCGATGATTCCAATGGCGGGGTCGGCGCTCCCAAACCGCTCAAACATGTTCCAGCGGCGTGCGTCCTCCAGCGCGCCCTGTATCTTTCGGAACCGTTTCTCTGTATTGGCCGCGTGCATCTCCGGGGTATAGTTCGGCGCGCCGGAAGCATCATGCTCCAGCCCCTCTGCCGTGTATTGCCCACCTGGCATGCCCGGCAGCGACATGGGAGAAATGCCACTGGGCGTGTCAACATAGCGTTGATAGCCGCGCAGTGAAGGTCCTCCTGCGCCGTTGTCTTCGCCCGGTTGGGCCAGAAGGCGTGGTTCCAGGTGTATATCCTTCAGACGCAGGGGCGGGATCGTCTCCACCCGCACCGACATATCCTGGTCGCTGAGCAGGATGACGGGAATCTGATACTTCTCGGCCAGATTAAAGGCGTTGATAGTCTGATAGAAGCAATCCTCTACCGATATGGGGGCGACGACGATGCGAGGGGCCTCGTCATTGCCTCCATAGACGGCCAGGCGAAGATCGCCTTGGGCTACCTTAGTCGGCATGCCGGTGCTGGGGCCGGCCCGTTGCACATCCACGATGACCACGGGGGTTTCGGTCATGCTGGCATGGCCCAGCAATTCCACCATCAATGCCAACCCGGGGCCGGAGGTGGCCGTCATGGCCCTCAGGCCGGTGAACGAGGCCCCGATCGCCATGGCTAAGGCTGCCATCTCGTCTTCTGCCTGGATCATCGTGCCGCCGAGTTTCGGGAATTGGGCGGCCAGGAATTCCATGATATCGGATGCCGGGGTGATGGGATAACCGGCATAGAATTTGCAGCCCGCGGCGATGACACCCAACGACAAGGCCTGGTTACCGGACATCACCAGCCGGTCGCCTTCGGCTGCCTCGCGACCCCTCAAGTGGAAAGGCGATTCCCGGCTGATGCGCTCCTCAACGTACCTGTAGCCTGTCTCCAACGCCTGCAAATTCTGGCGCAGCAACTCGCCGCCTTTGCGCCCTAGTTGGCGTTCTACAACTTTCTGGGCGCGATCGTACGGCAGATCAAAGAGTTTGACCAGCGCGCCGATGGCGACGATGTTTTTACCGCGCACAAAGTTGATGGATTTTGCCAGTTCGTTGAGAGGAAGCCCGTAATGACTGGTGCCGTTCTGGGGCGTGGGCGGGGTCAATTCGTCGGAATTGAATACCAAAATACCGCCGGGCTTCAGCAAATGGGCGTGATTGTCATAGGCCTCCTGATTGAAGGCCAGGAGCATGTCCAACTCGTCGCCCTGAGAGTAAACCGGGTTCTGAGATGCCCGCACCTGAAACATGACGTGGCCGCCCTTGATCTCGGCAGGTATGGTACGAACCGTGTACACTTCGAGGCCGGCGTAGGCAGCGATACGGGCAAACACTTCGCCGGTGGTAACGATGCCTTCCCCAGATTCTCCGCCGATACGGACGACCAAATCGTTATCTATTCTTGGCATATTTTAGACTCCTGGGTCCTTATGCCCCGGACCGGGCCCGGCCAATGGCCGGGGACGATGTGAGCGAGCAGGACCGAATCGTGTGTATTCCCCTGCTATCTCCTTTTCGTTCGCGCTTTTGCCTGAATCACGTGAGTTGCTGCCGGTGCAGGAAGAGGGGGAGGCTCGGGTTTGAGGATTCCCACCTGGGGCACTCGCTGGAAGACCGACGCGTCGTGCGGTGCCTTCCGTAGCGAACGGGTCAGGTCCAGGCCGGAGTAGTGCAGACCCTTGTGCATCCCACCTTTCCAGTCCGGCGCTCTACTTACATCATACACCTTGCCGTCATAAGCGATGTAAGCGGGCTGCCCATGCTGGCCGTTATACCGCCGCAATTCGTCTTCTGTGAACTCACGCCAGCCAGCAACCATGATCCCTCGCATTCGGAGACAGATACGACGGCCACGGCAAACAAACGGATGGCCGTGTCTGACGTGGCATCCTTGAGCCATTATAAACTTGATGCGCGGCCCCTGTCAAAAAAAGGGAAGGGGCTCATCAAAATTATCGCTCAGATGGCTGTTACGGCCCTTTTGTGAGGGAGTTCCATCCCGCGTAGGCGAACACACCGCTCATAACGACGAGAAAGAGGCCGCAGATCAGCAGGATGGCGCGATACGTTCGCTCGCCCAGCCAGGCGCGGCCCGTGGCCGTCGCCCAGCCCAAGCCGGTCATCCAGGCCAGGTCGGTTGTCCAATGCGCAAGGAGATAGAATAACCCCAAGGTTACTAACCCTGCCGAGGACGCGCTCACGATGTAGCGCGTCCCCACGGTGGCCCACCACAACGACCAGTAGGGGTTAGATAGGCTGAGCAAGATGCCCGCGGCAATGGGGCCCAGCCTCATCACGGCGGGCGGCCTGCTGTGCTGTGCCCGCGCGAGGGATAGCTGACCGCGCCACGCGCCGGCGGTCAGGCCGTAGCCCATCCAAAGGAGAAATGCGCTTCCTCCCAGGCCGATAATGCCGCCTACGAGGGGTTGGCGAAGCCATGTGCCGAGGCCGTAAGCCAAGGCAACGACGAGAAGCCCCTCAACAATGCCGTGACCGAGGGCCAACCTCGCTCCGTGCCAGCGTTCCCCTCGTGCGCCTTCCACGATGGCAAGGGTCGTGAGAGGGCCTGGTGACAGGGCCCCCGACAGGCTGATGATCCAGAACGTAACACCTAACCCAAGCAGTGGCATCATGTATCCCGGCCTGCTTTCCGCAATATCCGCGCCGTCGCTTCGCACATGATGGCAAGGCCTAAGGGCATGGCGCTCTCGTCAAAATCAAAGCGAGGGTTGTGGTGCGGATACTTCAAGCCTCGTTCCTCATTCATGGAGCCGATGAAGAAGAAGCAGCCCGGCACGCGGGCAAGGAATTCCGCCATATCCTCTGAGATCATGAGGGGGCCGCTTCCCGTCACGTTTTCCGCGCCCAGGATGTCCTTCGCCACCGCTGCTATATGCGCCGTGGCCTTTTCGTCGTTCACCACCGGCGGAGCGATGGGCAGCCACTCCACCTCGCCCGTCGCGCCGAAGGTGCTGGCAATGCCTCTGGTGACGGCTTCCACCCGCTCTATCATCATCTGCCGTACAGCGGCATTGAACGAGCGGAAGCCGCCTACCAGTTCCGCGGTTTCGGCGATGACGTTATAGACCTGGCCTGCCTGGAACCTGCCGATGGTCAGAACGGCGGTTTGGGTCGGGTCCACGTTGCGGCTGACGATGGTTTGCAAGGCGATCACCAACTGCGCGCCGACAACGACCGCGTCTATCGTCTCGTGAGGGAGGGCGCCATGTCCGCCGCGACCGCGCACCCGCAGGATGAACTTGTCCGAAGCAGCCATGAGATGCCCGGCCTGAACGATGGCGCGCCCCACAGGAAGGGTGTTCCATAGATGGAGTCCAAAGGCGATGTCGGGCCGGGGGGATTCTAAGGCGCCGTCGTTTATCATCGCCAGCGCGCCCCCCAATCCTTCCTCGGCAGGCTGGAAGACGAATTTCACTCGCCCGGCGAGCTCCGCGCGGTGGCGTGCCAGAAGGGTGGAAACACCGAGTCCGATGGCCGTATGTCCATCGTGGCCGCAGGCGTGCATAACGCCCGGCGTTTGCGAAATATAATCGGTCTGGTTCGCCTCCGAAATGGGAAGCGCATCCATGTCAAAACGCAGCATCACCGTGGGGCCGGGGTGTGCCCCTTCCAGGACGGCGACGACGCCGGTGCGCCCGACGCCTTGCGTTACTTCCAACCCTAAATCGTGGAGATGTTGGGCGACGATGCTTGCCGTACGCACCTCCTGAAAGCCCAATTCAGGATGACGATGGAAATCTCGTCGCCAGCCCACCATCTGGGGGAGCAAATCTTGTGCTTCGCGCAGAAAATCTGTCATTATCCACTCCTTCACCAACGCGCCCTATGGACGGCGAAAGACGGCCAGATAGGCAGGATGTGGCTTCAGCCAGTTGCAGAGGGCTCGCGGCCAGTGCGGCGAATACGATTCCCACAAGTTTTGAAAGCCTGCCCGAACCATAAGGTTGCGCAATGCATCGCCCGATGGGCGATACACATGGGTCGCGTCGCGGGCGTAACTTTGGGCATAGGTCCAGCCATTCAGAGGATTGTTGATGGTCGGCAAATGAACGACAAAGAGCCCGCCGGGGGCAAGATGATCATAAACGATGCGCGCGGCGGCTTCCGGTTGCGCCAGATGCTCCAACACGTTGACCGCGACGATAACCTGAAAAGGGTCGTGGAAGGGAAGCCCTTTCTGTATATCGGCCACGGCGACCTGGGCATCGCGCAGGCGTGCCCGCGCCACCTCTACCGCATGAGGAGAGATGTCGGTGCCGTAAAGAGCAAAGCGGCCGCGAAAACGCTCCAACAGGTAGCCGTAGCCGCAGCCGATGTCCAGCAGGGAACCGCCGCGCGCGCCCTGCGGCCCAAAGGTGCGAACGAGGTGGACCACGCGCCGATCTCGCACCCGGTCGGCCCAGGTCTGGGCCGGCTTCTTGCCGTAGAGGGCCTTGAAATATGTTGCGTTGTAAGATTCGGCGGTGGGCATCTCTTTTCCTCTCTACCAGAGCCCTTTGCCGCCGGTCCCGCTTAGCCCCGCGCGAATAGATTCGGCCCATTCCGGCATCACATCGGCGCAGGCGCGGATCATGCCGAAACACCCGGCCAGCATCTGATCGCCATGGGGCACGGCGAAATAGACGGGGAGACGAGAGCCGCGCAGCATAGCCCGGCGCGGCCCAATGACGGCCAGGAAATGCAGGTCACCGGGGCGGCCATCGCGCACCAGCGCGCCATGCCCCATATCGGCAAAGACGCCCTCGTGGGTGATGGTTCCCGCGGCCAGTTCGCGGAGCCATCTCTCCAGGGTGGCCTGGTTCAGGAGGCCGGTATGATGCTCAAACAAAGCGGCAATGCTTCCATTGTAAAAGCGGAAAGCGAGGGTATGAAAGTTCCCCACGTTGACGATGACGGCATCGGGCTCTGCCCGCACGAGCGGGTCTTCCATCGCTCCTAGCACCGCTGCCGGTGCGGTATCCATCACCACCAATGGCAGGTCGGCCTGCCTTTGCACGGTATCCGCCACGGCCCTCAGGCGCGTCATGATGGGAGGGATGCGATGGGCAGGGAAAGCAAAAGTGGAAAGGCGATCATCCGCGGCCAGGCGATCGGCCAGATAGTTGAGGCGAAACAGGCGGTCGCTCACGTCGGGCGGCGCGTTGCCGTGGTCAAAGACGCCGACGGTCAGTCCATCTACCTCCAGCGAGACGCCAAAGGCCGCGAACGCGCCGCGAATCGCGTTCAGGTCAAAGTCGCGCAATTCTACACGACTCACATCTCGCAGGGAAGCAGCCTCGTCCTCGCCGACGATCTCAATGCCCATATCCTGACGGACGCGCTCCAGGTCATCGTTGAAACTGCGCGCGGCGTTGGGGGTAGCATACACGGGCAGCCCTGCCCGCCGATGGGCTTCTGCAGCCCATGCCGAGGGGCCGCCCCCCATGATGACGCCGGTGAGGAGGAGAGGCCGCCGCTCCGCCGTGGCCCGGCGTATTTGTTCGGCCACCAGGAGCGTCGGCGAGGGCATGACAAGCTTCAGGTAGTTCTCCGGTTCCCGCTCGCTGTCAAACAACAAGATGTCCTGCGTTCCCGTGCCAACATCTACCGCCAAGATGCGCATTCTCACGTCGCCTTAGCCAAAGATTCTATGATGACACCCTTCTCCTTGCAGGGGGTAAGCCACAATCAGGCTCTCACGGAACCTGTCACCGCGCCTCTCAGCCGGGGCGGAAGACCGGTATGCCATCGTCCATCGGCGCGATGACCACCGGTTCCCGGCGCAGGCGCAGCCCTATCTCCAACGCAAGCGTGTTCAGCGACTCCTTGTTCAGGCCCATCCCTACCCAGCGGATGAGGCCGGCATCGTTCACCAGGATCAGTGTAGGGACGGTGTGGATACCATAGGCGCGAGAGGCCGATCCGTCCTGATCCAGCAGGATGGGAAAGCGCACCCCCAAGGCATGGATAAAGGCAGCGGTCACCCCGGCAGGGTCCTGAGAGATGCCCCAGACGGCGAAGCCGGGCCCCGCGTAGGCGTCGCTCATCCGTTGCAGGTAGGGGAGCACCAGCGGCGTGGTGGGGCAGCCTGTATGGAAGAATATGAAGAGTCGCCATTGTCCCGGTTCCCCGTTGCCGTGGGCGTAGGTGTTGCCGTCCAGCGCGCTTAGCCGGAAGGAAGGAGCGATTTGGTCAGAGGCGACGAGTGGCACCATTTTCTCCCGCTATCAAGAGCGCGCTCTGGCCGCCGCGGCGTGGGCTCAGATGCGCCTGGCCGTCGGCATGGTAGGAACTGCGCACCAATGCCCCCGCTTCCACCCACTTAAAGCCGCGCGCCAGGCCTTCGTCCCTCAAGCGAATAAACTCCTCCGGTGTGTAGTATCGCTCAATGGGAAGGTGATGCCGCGACGGTTGCAGGTATTGGCCGATGGTCAGGATGTCGCAATCCATCCGCCGAAGATCGTCCATTACCCTCAACACCTCGTCCCATGTTTCGCCCAGGCCGACCATGATGCCCGACTTGGTGATCGCGCCCGGGTCAAACTCTTTAGCCCGACGAATGACTTCCAACGAACGCTGGTAGCGCGCCTGAGGCCGCACGCGACGATAGAGGCGAGGCACAGTCTCGGTGTTGTGGTTCAGTATCTCCGGGTGTTCGTCCATCACCGTTTTCAAGGCATCAGGGTCGCCCTTGAAGTCGGGAATCAGCACTTCAATGGTACAGTCGGGCAGGCGAGCGCGGATCTGGCGAATCGTTTCCGCGAAGACCCAGGCGCCGCCGTCCGGCAGTTCATCTCGGTTGACAGAGGTGAGCACCACGTGCCGCAATCCCATCTGCGCGACGGCTTCGGCCACCCGCACCGGCTCGTGGATGTCTAGCGGGCGGGGACGTCCCCGCTGGATGTTACAGAAACCGCAACTGCGCGTGCAAATGTCGCCCAGAAGGAGAAAAGTGGCCGTGCCGCGTCCCCAACATTCGCCGATATTAGGGCAGCCTGCCTCCTCGCAGACGGTATGCAGCGTCAGGCCCCGCATCAGGTCCTTGAGGCGGCGGTAGTTCGGGCTATCGGGCGCGCGCACGCGCAGCCATTCCGGGCGCCGCCCCGGCGTCAAGGCCTCTTCTTTGCGTCGTGCTCGCTGCGGTTGCGGGCCGGGAAATGTCTCTAACAACGGAATCTCTTGCATTATTCTTCTACCTTACTCATCAACGCCAAATCAGATATGAATCGCTTTGCCTTCTACGCTTAGTGCTGCTTCCATCAGTACCTCTGAGAGGGTGGGATGCGCATGGACCGTGTGTCCAATCTCGTTAACGGTGAATTCCCAGGTGCGGGCCAAAGTGAACTCCGGCAGCAATTCTGTCACCTCCGGCCCAATCATGTGCACGCCGAGGATTTCGCCGTACTTCGCGTCGGCGATGACCTTGACGAATCCCTCGCGCTCGGCCATGGCCAAGGCCTTGCCGTTAGGCTGGAAGGGAAACTTGCCTACCTTGATCTGATAGCCTTTCTCCTTCGCCTGGGCTTCGGTCAACCCCAGCGAGGCGATTTGCGGCTGGCAATAGATGCAGCGCGGCATGAAGGTATAATCCTCAATCGGTCGCGTTTCGTGGCCGGCGATATGCTCCGCAGCCACGATCCCCTGGTGTTCGGCCACGTGCGCCAGCGCCATCTTGCCGGTCACGTCACCGATGGCATAGATGCCCTCGACATTGGTGCGAAGATAGCCATCTACCTGAATCCAGCCCTTCTGCGTGGCGACGCCTACCGATTCCAGACCCAGATTCTCGCTATTAGGTTGGATGCTGGCGGCGACGAGTACCTGGTCTGCCACGAAGGTCTCCTCCGCACCGGCGTTCCCTGTCGCCCGTACCCTCACTTCTTCTCCTTGCACCTCCACACCTTCTACCTTCATCCCTGTGCGCAGTTGCGTTCCCTGGCGCTTCATGGCGCGCTCCAGTTCGGCGCTCACCTCTTCATCCTCCAGCGGCACGGCGCGCGGCATCATCTCCAGTACTGTGACCTCGCTGCCGTAGGAGCGAAAGATGTAGGCGAATTCCACGCCGATGGGCCCCGCGCCGACGATGATGATACGCCTGGGTACGGTGGTTTGCGCCAGGGCATGGCGATAGGTAAGGACGCGTTGGCCGTCGGCCTGCAAGCCGGGGAAAAGGCGCGCACGTGCTCCCGTGGCTAGTATGATCCCTTTGGTAGCCTCTAATACCTGCCCACTGGGGCTGACTTCCACCGAATTGGCCGAACGTAATCGTCCTTCGCCGGTGATATGCTCAACCTGGTTTTTCTTCAGCAGAAAGCCCACGCCTTTATTCAGGCGATCGGCCACTTGGCGGCTTCGTTTCTGGGCCGCTGCGTAGTCAATCTTCGGCGAGGTGTCGAAGGTGATACCGAACTCGCTGCCTCGCTTCATCAGGTTGACGATCTCTGCGTTGCGCAGGAGCGCCTTGGTGGGGATGCACCCCCAGTTAAGGCAGATGCCGCCCAGATGCTCCCGCTCTACGATGGCGGTCTTGAGGCCCAATTGCGCGGCGCGGATGGCCGCCACATAGCCGCCCGGTCCCGCGCCGATAACGATGAGGTCATAAGATGTCGTAGCCAAAGGATGCTCCTTGATCATTAGAGTTTGGGGATATGACCCGCTTCTGTAAGTATCCTATAAGAACATCAATCGCGCAAGACGCGGCGTTTGACTCCATCGGGCCGCGACTCGCCTTGCTTTTAGTAGGTTCCGTACTTTCTTACCAACTCTATCACCCGTTGATATTGGGCCAAAGAGACGTTGTTCGGTATGGAGTGGTCGGAATGGTAAATGTAGCCCCCGCCCTTCTTGGCGACCGGGATCTTGGTAGCGATCTCGCGCTCTATGACCGTGGGGTCTTCGGCGTTCATGGCGCGCACGTCTATCCCACCCATGAAGGCCAGGTGGTTGCCGTATTCGCGCTTCAGTTCTAATAGGTCCATCCCCGCTTTCACCTCCAACGGCTGCAGGCAGTCCAGACCGATGTCCAACAAGTCGGGTATGAGGGCCTTCACGTTGCCGCAGGAGTGGAGGATGATCGGCATGTTGTGCGCATGGAAGAAGTCATACAGCCTCTTATCCGAGGGCTTGAAAACCTGCCGATAGGTGCGCGGCGAGAACAGCGAGGATTTGCGATAGCCCATGTCTTCATAAAGAAAAGCACCGTCAAATTGGAATCCTTCGGCCATCATGATCTTCGCCATCTCAATAGCCAGATCGGCGTGGGTTTCCACGATGTCGCGAATCCAATCCGGATCGGTCAGAAGGAGCACCAGAAGCTCATCCGATCGCATGTACAACTGGCAGAGATCATAGCCGAGGATGCCGCTATAGGCGATAAATTTCTTTTCGTAGCGGGCCTTCTCGTACAGGGCGCGGGCGGTCACCCAATCCACCCGCGTGTAGGATGGCTGTAGCCTTTTTTTGATCGCTTCCCAATCCTGACGGGACTTCAGCCCATAGTCGATGATCTCAGGGGTGGTGGAGCGGTCCCTATGGTTTCTGCGAATGCCCCCGTAAGGGGTGGTTTCTGTGATGTACTCCTCGGTGCGTTCCAGCACTCGCGTCGGGAACATGGGGCTCAGATCGGCTCCCAATTGCACGATCTCGTAGCCGAAGAACTCGTCCACGCTGACGTGCTGGGGTAGGCCTTCGCTGTGCCAGCGATCCACTGTAGCGCCCCAGGGGCTATCGTGGATAGGGATGCGATCCGCCTCTTTATGCTGCAGTGCTAACCGAACGCGTTCTTGAGCGGTGATGGTTGACATCGGTGTTTGACTCCTTATGATGTTTCCCAATTCTCCAACCGTGCTTTGGCTGCTGCCAGAAATGCATCTCCTGCTGCCCCATCCATGATGCGATGGTCAAAGGTAAGGCTCAGATAGCACATAGGCCGGATGGCGATGGCGTCGTTGATAATGATCGGACGTTTCACGATCGCGCCTGCGCCCAGGATGGCCGCATTAGGCAGGTTGATGAGCGGCGTGGCGAACAGGCTGCCGGCGACGCCGTGATTGGTCAAGGTGAAAGTCGCGCCGTGCACATCATCAGGCTTGAGGCGGTTGCCGCGCGCTCGCTCGGCGAGATCGTTCACCACACGCGCCAGGCTTCGCAGGCTCAGCCTATCGGCATCGCGGATCACCGGCACGATGAGCCCTTCCTGCAAGGCGACGGCGATGCCGATGTGAATGCGCTTCTTAAGGACGATCTTACCCTCGCGCCAGGCGGAGTTGGCCCAGGGGACTTTCTGGATGCCCGCGATAATCGCCTGGACGAAGAAGGGTGTGTAAGTCAGTTTCAGCCCTTCACGCTCGTATTCGGCCCTGTGCGCCTCCCGATATTGTACTACACGACTCATATCTACTTCCATGACGGTGGTCACCTGGGGCACGGTCTGCATGCTGCGCACCATGCGCTCGGCTATCACTTTGCGCATCGGTGTCGGTTCAACGATCTCCTCGTCCTCTTCGGTCTGCGGAGCCTCAGCATGGGCCGCTGAGGGAGTCGCTTGCATCGCGGGTGTCATCACCTCCTCCGTCGGGCGGAAGAGTTCGCCGGTGCCCGGCTGTTCCCAAGGTGCCAGAGTGGTCTCTTCGGCTTTTTGCCTCTCCGGTTCTCTTTGCCTCACCTTCAGATACGCCAGCAGGTCTTGCTTGGTCACGCGCCCCCCCAGGCCGGTGCCCTTTACCCGGCTCAGATCAATCTTGTGTTCGGCGGCCATCCGCGCGACCACGGGCGACACGCGCTCAGCCGGGGCCTGAGCGGTTGGCTCTGCGGGTTCCGGCCCCGCAGTTGCACCGCGCTCTGAGAGGGAAACCGCAGAGTCGGTTTCTTCGCCCGGTTGCCCAATGATGGCTAGCGGTGTTCCCACACTGACGGTTACCCCCTCGTTTACAAGGATTTTCAGCAACACGCCCGCGTCGGGTGCAGGGATTTCTGTGTCCACCTTGTCGGTGTTGACGGTCAACAGAGGCTCAAACTTTGCGATCGTATCCCCCGGCCGCTTAAGCCATTTGCCGACGGTTCCTTCCACCACGCTTTCACCTAACTGCGGCATGATGACGGTCGTTGTCACCTTTGCTCCCCTCCTGCCATCGGTTGCCTTATGCTACGGACGCGCGACAAATGAAATCCATCTCTCTAATATACCGCCAATCTGCGCATGGCGTCGGCGATCTTCGTTGGATTGGGCATGAAGAAATCCTGCATAGGATGGCTGAAAGGCATGGCTGGCACATCGGGCCCGGCGAGGCGCATAATGGGAGCATCCAGATAGGCGAAGGCCTCCTCGGCGATGATGGCAGAGATCTCTGCCCCCAATCCACCGGTCTTGTTATCCTCATGCACGATGAGCACTTTGCCTGTTTTCGTGGCCGATTCCAGGATGGTCTCTTTGTCCAAAGGCGCGAGGGTACGCAGGTCAACTACCTCTGCATCTATTCCCTCTTTCGCCACCATCTCCGCGGCCTCCAGCGCATAATGCAGCATCAGGCCATAGGCAAAGACCGTCAGGCGGGAACCCACGCGCCGAACCTCGGCTTTGCCGATGGGCACGACATAATCGGTCTCCGGCACTTCACCTTTCACCAGGCGGTAGATCTTCTTGTGTTCCAAGAAGAGCACTGGGTCCTCCGTCTGCAACGCGGCCCGTAACAACCCCTTCATGTCATGGGGCGTCGCGGGAGCAAGGACATAGAGCCCCGGTACATGGGCAAAGAGGGCTTCAACGCTTTGCGAATGGTAGAGACCGCCGCTGATGCCACCGCCGTAGGGTGTGCGGATGATCACAGGGCAGGAGAACTGGCCGTTGGAGCGATAGCGGAAGCGCGCTGCCTCGTTGACGATCTGGTTGAAGGCAGGGTGGATGAAATCGGCGAATTGGATCTCGGCGATGGGCCGTAGGCCATTGATGGCAGCACCGATGGCGACCGCGACGATGGACGATTCGGCCAAAGGTGAATCAATCACGCGCTTTTCGCCGAACTCGGCAAGCAGGCCCTCGGTGGCCCGGAAGACGCCGCCGCGCGCGCCTACGTCCTCGCCAATGATGATGATACGGTCGTCGCGGCGCATCTCCTCGCGCAATGTTTCGCGCAGGGCTTCAATGTTCGTTTTCACGGCCATCGTCTCATCTCCGCGGCGCGAAAACCGGACGCAACGCGTCTTCCGGCGCGGGAGCCGGCGCGGCCTGGGCATACTCCGTCGCGTCATCCACCTCGGCCATCACACGATTCAAAACCTCTTCCCGTTTCCGGTGATCCAGAAGCCCGCGCTCCGCCAACACCTCCTCAAAGCGTAGGATGGGATCGCGCGCCTTCCAATATGCTACTTCCTCGCGGCTGCGATAACTGCGATCGTCGTCATCGGAGGAGTGGGGGACGGGGCGATAGGTCTTGGCTTCTATCAGGGTGGGACCTTCGCCTTGCCGTGCCCGCGCGACGGCTTCCGCCACGACGTCATATACGGTGAGCACATCGTTGCCATCAACCGCGACCCCCGGCATTCTGTAGGCTGCGGCGCGGTCGGCCACGTTAGGCACGGCCATCTGCTTGTGCACCGGCTCTGAAATGGCATATTGGTTGTTTTCACAAAGGAAAATCACGGGCAGTTTGTGGATGCTGGCCCAATTCAACCCCTCGTGAAAATCTCCCTGGCTGGTGCTTCCTTCGCCGAAACAGGTCAATGTTACGGCATCCTCGCCGCGATATTTGGAGGCCAAGGCGATGCCCACAGCCTGTGGAACCTGGGTGGCGACGGGACTGGAACCGGAGACGATCTTGAGGGGCGCGTAGCCGAAGTGAGATGGCATCTGCCGTCCGCCGGAACTGGGGTCCTCGGCTTTGGCGAAGAGGGCCAGCATCAACTGGCGAGGCGTCATACCCAAAGCGAGGACGAGGGCCATGTCGCGATAATAGGGATGTACCCAGTCATAGCCCGGGCGCAGGGCAAAGGCCGCGCCCACTTGAGCAGCCTCGTGGCCCATGCCGGAGATGTGGAAAGCGCAGCGGCCTTGCCGGTGCAACGCCCACATGCGCTCGTCTAACTTACGCGCGAGGAGCATCTTGTAGTACATCTGCAACAGCCGCTCCTCGCTGAGTTGCTGTGCAGGTGGCACGGGCGTCGTTGCCTCGCGTGTCATCGTTGCTTCTGTGACCATAGGCTCCTCCCTTCGTATAGTAATATGGACTATTAGGACGCGGTGGGCTGCCGCGCCCGACTATCTATACCAGTTCTTGCTCAAATGGTCGTAATAGAACAACGCGTTCTCTACCGGCACGTTGCTCGGAATATGGTTTCCGACGGCAAACACGAACCCCGGGCAACCTTTAGCGATCTTCAAGGTCTCGTCTATTTCCCGCCGGATCTCTTCTCGTCCGCGGAAGGTCAAGGTTCGGCAATCCACCTTACTCCCTATGATGACGTGGGTCTTCCCATACCGCTCAACCACATAGTCCAGGCTGACAAGCGGCTCAAAGATGAACCCATCTGCGCCCGCAGCGGCAATGTCATCTACGAATTGCGTCCAGTTGCCGTCGGAACAGTAGAGAACAATCTTGTTGGCCTGATGCAACACATCCCACAGCATCTTGTAACGTGGGAAGATCGCGCGTCGGTAGAATTCCGGGCGCATGAACGGGCCTTGTGCCCACACCATATCGTCGTGACAAATGAACACCTCAATGGAAGTCTTGGCCCAAGCCTGGAAGTGGTGGAGCGAGAGCCGAAAGAAGCCCTCCAACACCTTCTCAAATCGCGCCCTATCGGTGGCCGCCAGGAGAAGCATGTCCCAGCCGAAAGCCTGGATCGCGCCGGAGATAAGGGTCTTGTAATACCCTCCTGTGCAAACTTGGTTGGGGTTGGCCCTCTGCTTTTTGCGATGGAACTCCTCGTAATACTGAACCAGTTCTCCCATGGGGGGAAGCCCATACTCTTCAACAGCGTCAAATTCCCAGACTTCCTCAACATCCTTGAACGGACATTGTATCGTATCGCGTCGGTCAATGCCTCCTTCCAGAAACTCCGCATGACCCATATCGGTGACGCGGCCGCGTTGTTCCCAAGGGATCGGCCCGTCGTCTGTTATCCAGAGAAAGTCAATCTGCCAGGCATCGTTGAAGACTCGCCAGGCATCCTGACCGTTGTCCACCGCTGCTTCCACGATGGAAGTGTTGGCATCCACGCGAGGAAGCAGACCGGTCACGGCCCGCACGAGGGCATGGTTGCTGCAATACTCTGTGTGTGCCAGCCTCTCCGGCCCTTGCCGCTTCATGGCCTGCATACCGATTTCGTAGCACATGACGAAACTTGACCCTCATGTTGTCTCTCCGACGTCATAACCCGTCGGAGGTCAAGTAGTTTCTGGTGATGGCAACCGTGCCGCCACGATCTCGGCAATATCTTTGACCACGACGCGGTCGCCGTGACCTCGTGCACGCGTGCCATCCTCCAGCATGATCATGCAGAAGGGGCAACTGACACCCACCGTAGCCGCGCCTGTCGCGGCGATCTCGTCCGCGCGTATCCAATTGACCCGCTTCTTGCCCCGATCTTCCATCCAGACGCGCGCCCCTCCACCGCCGCAGCAAAGCCCTTTCTGGCGTGACCGCGCCATCTCGGTGAGGCGCGCGCCGGAGGCAACGATGACTTGGCGCGGCGCGTCATATTCGCCGTTGTAACGCCCCAGGTAGCAGGGGTCGTGATAGGTGAACGCTTCGGCTGTCTCGGTGGTGGGCTTAATTTTACCCTGCGCGAGGAGTTCGGCGATGAACCGGCTGTGGTGAATCACTTCATAACGCCCACCGAACTGGGGATACTCGTTCTTAAGCGTGTTGAAGCAATGTGGGCACTGGGTGACGATGCGCCGAAACTTATATTGGCTCAATGTCTCAATGTTGGCTTGCGCGAGCATCTGGAAGAGATACTCGTTCCCGGCGCGACGCGCTGCATCGCCGGTGCACTGTTCCTCTTCACCCAGGATGGCGAAGTCCACCTCGGCGGCCTGAAGAATCTTGACGAAGGCGCGGCTTACTTTTTGGTTGCGTGGGTCGTACGCTCCGGCACAGCCTACCCAATAGAGCACGTCCACCTGACCCACGTCGGCCAACCTGCGCACGCCCAATCCCTCTGCCCAGGCGGTGCGGTCGCCGCGCGACATACCCCACGGATTGCCGCTGGATTCCACACGCCGTAGTGCGCCTGCCACTTGTTCAGGGATACGACCTTCGGTCAACACCAGATGGCGACGCATGTCTATGATGGCGGGAACCTGTTCAATGAGGACGGGACACTCCTCCATGCAGGCGCGGCAGCTGGTGCAGGCCCATAGTGTTTCGTCCAGGATGATCCCTCCCACCAAGGGGGGAAGGTCGCCATGAGATTGGCTATCGGCCTGTGCCAGCATGTGGTCGCGCAGGTCAAGGATCAGTTTTTTGGGAGAAAGGGGCTGATCGGCCATCCAGGCCGGGCAGGCAACCTGACAGCGACCACATTCGGTGCACGCCTCAAAGTCCAGGCGCTGCTTCCAGGTGAACTGGTTAATCTGCCCAACCCCTAAAACCTCCGCTTCCTCAATGTTGGGGATGGGTTTCAGCGCGCCGCGCGACTCTAGCGAGGAGAAAAAGACGTTGAGAGGCGCAGTGAAGATGTGAACCAGGTTGGTGTGAGGGATGAGAACGATGAAAATGCCCACACCGAGGAAGTGGATCACCCATGTTCCCAAATGCAGCCCGCGCAGGGTGCTCTCGTTCAGCCCCAGTGCCAGGAAGAATTGGCCGATAGCGTAACCCACGGGCGACCAGGTGGCCCACCACGGTTTCACCACGGCCAGCCGGAAGCCTTCCACCAGCAAGCCGGTGAAATTGAGATACCAGAAGACGGCCAACACCGCCGTGAACCGCCAATCGTGGGTCAGCTTGTCGGGCCGGGTGATGAATCGGCGGTATGAGGCGAGGGCGAGGCCAAGGACGATGAAAAGGGTCGCCCCTAACAAATCAAGGATGAGTTCGTAGGCCAGATAAAAATTGCCCTTCAACAGCTTATAGCCGAAGAAGGGCAACGTGATGTCGTAATCTACCGTCGCGAGGACGGTGCCGATAAAGAGGATGATGAAGCCCCAAAACATGGAAAGGTGCATCAGCGCCGGATACCGCTCGCGCGCGACGCCGACCTGGGCTACAGTAAAGCGCAAGAGCCGTCCGACGCGCAATCCCAGGTGATCGGTGCGTAGTTCCGGTTGCCCGCGTCGCCACAGGCGGACGTGTTGAAGCAAGCGATATGTAAGGTAGGCGGTGGCGGCGGCCATGGAGAGATAAAGCGCAACCTGCCACACCACCGGCACGTTCCAGAAGGTGTCACGAATGGGGGTTTCCATGTCGCTATACTCCTCCTTGAGCCAGCGAAAGTATAACCCATTAGCCCGCCCCTGTCCAATCGGAAAAACGAAGACGGGCATCCTCCTCCTCGCCTCGCCGTTGAATGAGGGGCAGCCGATGCCCGTCTATTGCACCTCACATCATGCCGGTCACACCAGTTTCAATTCCGGTGTGGGCGCCAGGTTCATCACGCTGATGCGCGCGGCCACATTGCGGGCCACCTCGCGAAATGACCGGGCTTGCGGCGAGTCGGGGGCGCGCACCACGATGGGTTCTCCCTCGTCGCCCCCCTCGCGAATGGCGGGGTCCAAGGCGATCACGCCCAGGAAAGGCACCCCCAACCTGGCTGCCGCGCGCTCTCCGCCACCGTGAGAGAAGATGTCGGTGCGCTCGCCGCAGTGCGGGCAAACGAAATAACTCATGTTCTCAATGATGCCCAGGATAGGCACGTTCAGGTGGCGGAAGGCGGTGATGCCGCGTAGTGCATCGGCCCAGGCCACGTCCTGCGGCGTGCTGACGATGATGCCACCGGTGACCGGAACCGACTGAGCCAACGTCAGTTGGGCATCGCCGGTGCCGGGCGGCAGGTCCACCACCATGTAATCCAGTTCACCCCAGGCCACATCGGCGAAGAGCTGACGGATGGCCGTGTGCAACATGGGGCCACGCCACACCAATGCCTGCTCCGGTGGCACAAGGAAACCCATGGACATCACCTGGATGCCATAGGCCACAGGTGGCACCAGTTTGCCCTCTCGGGCCTGGGGAAGTCCTTTCAGCCCCATCATGATGGGGACGTTGGGGCCGTAGATGTCGGCATCCAAGAGGCCAACCGCTGCTCCCGTCTGCGCGAGGGCGATCGCCATGTTCACGGCAACGGTCGTCTTACCCACGCCACCTTTGCCGCTGGCGACGGCGATGATGTTGCGTACCGGCAATGCTAATTTACCAGCGATGCGCCGATCGCTAGGCACGTTCGCGTCCAACTTCACGTTCACATTGGTAACGCCCGGAATGGACAGCACCGCAGCCCGCGCCTCGTTCTCAATTTGTGTTTTTAGCGGGCAGGCGGGTGTTGTCAGCATAATGGTGAGGTTGACCGTTCCATTATGGATGGAAATATCCCGTACCATGTTCAACGTGACCAGGTCGCGGTGCAATTCCGGTTCTTGCACCTTGCTCAAGGCTGCCAGTACCTCCTGTTCGGTTACCCGATCGTTTCCCTTATGAGCCATTATGTTACTCCTTACTGGACGTGTTGCTTTCGTATCTTACGTATCTTATCATTCATTGCCTTCACAGAGTGCTTTCAGACGTTCCAATGCCTGCTGGCAATCGGCCCGTGGGCGTGGCGAAGTGATGAGAGGCGATATAGGAGACGGTGGCAGGCGAGATCACCCAACCATGAGAAAACGACTTCCGGCGGGCGGGCGATAACGATGTCGACCGTGATGCTGGTCATAGGCCCCCACAGTTCTTACGGAGCCACGATAACGGGAACGGCTGCCGGCTCCCGCTTGTCTGCTCTCCGTTTCAAATACTCTGCTACCGACTTTCCCGCGCGACGGCCGATTTCCACCGCGTAGTTGGTCCCCCGATCCCAAGGATAGACCTGGCTCATGCTGGCGAAGTAGAGGCCGGGGATGGGGGTCTCCAGGGGAGGAATGTAACTGGAGTAGTTGACAGGCGGGATCGGCTGCGCGTAGGTCGTGCGGTGCAGCCACACACCCTTGATCCAACTGCGGTCAAAGGCCGGGTTGAAGCGCGGCAAGACGGGTAGGAAAGTCTCCAACAGCTCATCTAGGGTCATTTGGAAGTAGCGATGGTCGGGGTCCAGGTAGTCCCCTAGATAGACCAGGTGGTCGCCCCCGTAATGCTCCGGGGCCATGTAGTTGGTGTGCTCCACCAAGGCCAGGAAAGGGAAACCGTCCTTCTTGTGGAGGTTGACCCAATAGAGCCCCTTCGTCAGGGGGCGATCTAATGCGACGGTCATCACCACTGCTCCCATGGAGCGCAGTTCACGCAGCCGGTTCAGGTACGATTCGGGCAGGTCTGGCGTTAACCGCGCCATCAGAGTCGGGGCAGTAGTGGAGATAACGGCGTCAAAACTTTCCTCGCCGGAATCGGTGCGAAGGGTGAACCCGCGACTTTCCGGATGCCAGCGCACGCCTTCTACCCTGACCGATAGGCGAATGTCACCGCCTTGTTCGCGCACCTGCTGTGCCAACCTATCGGCAAAGGCCTGGAAGCCGCCCACAAAGTATCCCAGCGCCGGGCTCCGTTTGTAGATACGGGCCCAAAACCACGCCAGGTTCACGTCTCTGTAATGATCGCCGAACTTGCCGATGAGGAGCGGCTGCCATATCGTCTCGTAGGCCGCGCGTCCCATCCAACGGTTGAGCCACGCATCGGCGGTCATGCGCTCAAACTGCTGCCAGTTCTTAGATACATAGCGCAGATAGGCGATGACAAGGCCCATGCGGACCTTTTGTAGCATGGAGAGGTGTGGGAACAGGAGGACGCGCAAGGGCGAATCAAAGGCGTAGCCCCGACCCTTGTACCATATCGCCGTGGTGGGTCTGCGGAAAATGACCTCTGCCCCGATCTCTTTTGCCAGGTTCAGGATGTCATGATCCGACTGGAAGAGATGATGATAGAATCGTTCCAGAGGCCAATTCCAATGAGAGGCTTTGAAGCCCGCGGCAAGGCCGCCGACTACCGGCATGCCTTCGTAGATGACAACCTGATGGCCCTGGCGCGCCAGATCATAGGCCGCGGCCAACCCTGCCACACCTGCACCGATGATCCCCACGCGTGCCTTGCCTTGTTCTTTCTCCATGGCGAAAGTATAACTCCTCGTCCTTCAGCGTAACGCAAAGCCCCTGCCGCGTCTGTGAGAAAAGTCCCGTTGCGATCAATTGGGCAGTTTGATCTTTTGCTCCTCCAGATAGCGTGCTAATTCCTTCTGAGCCTTGTGGTAAAGCTTGACGAGATCGGCGTCGGTTCCTTTGAACTGCGTGACCGTCTGCCGCGCGCAAAGGGCACAGCCGCGCATGAATTTATAACTCCCGCCGAAGCAATCAAGGCAGCCGGCTAGTCGGATCATCATAAGGGCAAAGGCGATGCTATCGGGATGAGCCTCCGGCAATGCCGATACCTGCTCTACCAACGTTCGCCACTCTTCGCCCCGCAGGTCTCGCAGTTGAGGGATAAGGTGTGAGGGAAAAAGAATCTCGGCTTTTGGATATATTGCTGCCATATCAGATCACCTAACATCGGTTATGATGCAAAAACAAACGTGTTGCCACGTCGCGAATAAGGTAAAGAGGGCCCAGGGACAGAAGCCCCGAGCCCTCGGCTACTCTGAGAAACTCCGTCCGCTGCCTAATTCATTCATAGGTAGAGCTGCGCGTTCGGGAAGCGCGGTGCTTCTCCGGGCTTTGTCCCATTGCCGACGACCGGTGCCGTCGCCAGCTTGTTGAGTGCACCTAACAACGCTTCCTGGCTGATGTCGTGGGCGGCGCAGGCAGCCGCAATCGTGTCGGTATCGTTGACCGCGCAACTGGCGCAGCCTCCCAGATGAAAGCTCGCGAGCACTTGTTGCGCCAGAGGGTGCATGGCCCTCGCTTCGGCGATGGTCATGGTGGGCGTGAAGCGTATCTCGCCCGCCCGGCGTCTGATTTCAGTATGCAGCCCCACTACCTCCTCTTGCAACCTCTCTTCCAGGCCCTCGGCCTTGCTCATGACTTCATACAAGAGGCTATTGTACCGGCCTAGCCGGTTTTCTAAAGAGCGTGCACGCCGCGCACTATAGATCGCGGCCAACAACGCGACACCGGCCACCAACAACGCTACAATCTCCATGCTATTATACTCCCCTTGTCAAGGCTTCCCGTTGCACATTTGCGAAGCACTATTTGCTCTTCTTGTCGGCGCGGATTTTCTCCTCTTCCGCATACTGGGTAGGATAGAGCTTGGCATAGTAACTCACAGGCACTGTGAGTTCCTCTTTGTCATAGACCAGTTTGGGATAGCGGTCAAATGTCGCCAGTTCATACTCATGGTTCATTTTGATCGCATCAAAGGGGCAGAACTCGGCACAGAAGCCGCAACTCATGCAAATAGACGCGTCAATATAGAATTCTGCCGGCCGGGTGATGGGCTTACCATTTTCATCTTTGTCGCGCACGATCCAGATGCACTGCGGCGGACACACTTTGGCGCAAATGCCGCAGGCGGTACAGCGATCTTCTCCTGTTTCGTCGTCGCGCAAAAGCATGGGGATGTAACGGAAGCGTTCCGGTAGCGTCCGCCTTTCCTCGGGATATTGGATGGTAAAAAGCCCTCTGTCTTCGGGGCCTTGATCTATCCTGCCGCGCTGTCCTCCGTAGCGGCTCGGAATCTTTTTCACATCGTCAATATAGGTCTCTGCAAACCGTTTGAGCGTAACTCCGAAACCTTTCACAACGCCGAGTCCGAACATGAATACCTCCCTTAGCGGTCTGTCTCGCCCAGCACGATATCTATCGCGCCGAGGATGATGACCGAATCCGCGATCTTGTAGCCGATGCACATCGGTTCCAGCGCGGTCAGATTGATGAAACTGGGGGCGCGCACGCGATAGCGATACGGATTCGGTTTGCCGTCACTCACGATGTAGAAGCCCAGTTCGCCTTTTGGGGCCTCAATGCGCGCGTATGCCTCGCCTGGGGGCACACGTACCTGGTAAGCCTTCTTGCCGGCCTGTATTTCGCCCTCCGGGATTTGGTTGAGTGCCTGCTGGACGATCTTGATCGCCTGGCGCACTTCAAAGACGCGTACGCGGTAGCGGTCATAGACGTCGCAGCCGTCAAACTTGGGCACCTCAAAGTCAAAGCGGTCGTAGATGGAGTAAGGTTCCACTTTGCGAATGTCATACTGCACACCCGAGGCGCGCATCATTGGCCCGCTGACGCTGTAGCGCACTACATCCTCTGCGGAGAGATAACCGACCCCCTTGCAGCGCGCGATGACGATCTCGTTGTTGGTGAGATAGCGTTCCAGTTCATCTACGGCGCGTGGGAGGCGGTCAAATACGACCGCGCGGCATTTCTCCAACCAGCCGGGAGGAAGGTCGCGCGCCACACCGCCAAAGCGCATATAGTTGCACAACATGCGCGCGCCGGAAGCTTCCTCAAATAGGTCCAGGATCAGCTCTCGCTCGCGAATGGCGTAGAGGGACGGGGTGAAGTACGCGCCGAGGTCGTTGAGGAGAAAGCCAATGGACCAAAGGTGGCTGCAAATGCGGGTCAGTTCTGCCATGATGACGCGGATATACTCGGCCCGCTCCGGCGGCTTGATCCCCATCAGTTTTTCCACCGCCAGGACATAGCCCAGGTTGTTAGACATAGAAGAGAGGTAGTCCAGGCGGTCGGTGTAGGGGATGTTCATGATATATGTATTGCGCTCGCCGATCTTCTCGTGGTTGCGATGCAGATAGCCCAACACTGGTTTCAGCGAGACAATGGTCTCGCCTTCCAAGGTCACCACCATGCGGAAGACGCCATGCGTGCTGGGGTGGTGAGGGCCCATATTCACTACGATGCGTTGGGTGCGCAGCCGGCCTGTACCGTTCCCATTCTCACCCGGTATATCCTGGGGGGATTCAAAGGTCACAGGTTCCTTCCAGGTATCCGGATCAAAGTGATCCGGATAGTTCACGTTGTCGTGCCAGGGTACCCGGTCTTCGGCCCATGCATGATGTCCTTCGGGCCATCGGCTGGAGAAAGGCTTGCCTTCTTCTTCAAAGAAGGCTTCCTTCCAGTCCTTGCGCATGGGGTGGCCTTCAAATCCTTCCCACATCAGAATGCGCCGCAGGAACGGATGGCCGCTGAATTTGATGCCGTACAGGTCCCAGATCTCGTCTTCCTGGAGTTCGGCTCCGGGCCACACGGGCGTAACAGACGGCAATACCGGGTTGTCGGCCGGCGCGCGGGCCTTGAGCACAAGCGGACCACCTCCCCGCTTCGTGGAGTAGAGATGATAAACGACCTCAAAGCGGTTGGAAGCGTCTCGGCCCTTGAAGTTAAGGTAATCCACACCCGTCACATTGGACAGATAATCGTAGCCTTCATGATCCCGCAGGTAGGTGCAGAGGGCAACCAGCTTCTCCGGGGCTACGACGACGCCGTTCGCGTCCTCCGCCAGGATTGCGCCGGGAACCGCGTCCTGCCAGCGGGCAGGAGCCTCAACCGTCATCGTTGCTTCGGTGTTGCTCATGCCTCTCCCCCTTGCTGTCCCGCTTTTGCCTTCTCATAGCGGGCGCGAGCTTCCTCCAACATCTTCTCTATCTCTTCCACGGTTTGCTTCCCTTGGCCGGCGCGCGCCTGTTCCAGTTTTCGTTGCAGGGCCTGGATGCGCATCTCTTCTATCTGGGCTGCTTTGGTGGTGGCTGTCGGGGCGGTGGTCGTCACCGGCGCGGCCGGAGCATCTGTGGTCTGGGCCTGCTTCTGCGCTTGTAGTTCTGCGCGCTTTGCCAGGGCTGCCTGACGCCGCGCCTCAATTTCCTCCGGGGTCAATTTGGTGGGCCCTGGCGGCGCGGTCGGTGTAGGTGAGACAACCGGTGTCGGAATCGCCTCGGCGACGGCCTCCGCCGCAGGCGCAGTCACAGCCTGGGCTGCGGCGTGCCGTTCGGCCAGCTTGGCCTTGATTTCCGGGACGCGCCGCGGGTCAAAAATGTCGGGCCCCAACACGGGCACCGGGATAATATCGCTCTCCGGCTTGCGATACCAAGGCACGTTCGTGATAGACTGCTTCTCCACCTTCTCATGCAGTTTCAGGATGCCGTATAATAGCGCCTCCGGCGTGGGGGGACAACCCGGCACGTACACATCCACCGGCACATATTTGTCAATGCCGGGGACGACGTTGTAACCTTCCTTGAAAGGGCCGCCTCCCGTGGCACATGCGCCCATAGAAATCACGTAGCGCGGCTGGGCCATCTGGTTGTAGATGCGCACGATCTGTGGCACCATCTTCTTTGTCACGGTTCCGGATACAATCATCAGGTCTGCCTGCCGCGGCGAGGGGCGCATGATCTCCATGCCGAAGCGCGCCAGGTCATAGCGGCTGGCCGCGGTGCAGATCATCTCAATCGCACAGCAGGCCAGGCCGAACAGCAGGGGCCACATGGAAGATTTGCGGCTCCAGTTGTAGAGTTTGTCTAGCGTTGTGACAAAGACATTGTTTCTTAACTCATCCGGTACGACAATGTTAGGGTGGGGTGCTTCGTATTCTGGCATATATCTCTCCTTCAACCACCAGGATGAGCGTTAGGGGAACGAAAGTCAACAGGCTATGTTCCTGGGTCATGTCGGTCGGTTGACCGTCGTCCATTCTACCTCAGAAGAAGCATGCTGGCAAATTCTCCCATTCCATGCTATTATTATCACTAACTTCATCAAAATTATACCAGCGGTGCAAGACTTTGTCAAGGGTAAATCGCGGCGAATTGCACGAATTGTGCCCAGAATTTATAAAATACATATCATAACAATTGACAAGTGCTTGAGTTTGTGGTAGAATGAACCTATAGAGGCAGTTGGGTTGAAAGCGAGGTACAGATATGCAGCCAATCCGACAACGCATCCTGGAAATACTCAAAGAACGGGGCACTGCCACGGTGGCCGAGTTTGGCCGGGAGTTGGGGATGGCTCCGGTATCGGTGCGCCACCATCTGGATATCTTGCAGGCCGATGGCCTGATTCACTCCCCGGGAGTGCACCGGAAGGGTCGGGTGGGGCGTCCCCAGCAGGTTTACGCGCTAACGCCAGCAGCAAGCCGGTACTTCCCTAACAACTTTCGGGGCCTTACAGATGGCATGTTGGACGAATTAAAAATCACTTTGCAGCCGGCGCAGATGGTCCGTATGCTGCAAAACATCGCCACGCGCGAGGCCGCCGGGTTTCCGTCCCTTCCTCCTGAGGCATCGCTGGAGGAACGCCTGGGCAAGATCGCGGAGTTTCTCTCTCAGCGAGGCTACCTGGCACGTTGGGAGAAGAAGGACGGCCACTATCTTCTTCATACGTTAAACTGTCCCTATGCAGGCGTGGCCGAGGAGCATCGCGAGCTTTGCGAATTGGATCAAGCATTGGTTAATCAATTGTTGGGGGTGAAGGCGCGTCGTCTCTCCCGCATGGCAGAAGGTGATAATCGTTGTTCTTTTGTTGTTGAGGTACCAGTCGCGGCGGAAGCAGGTAATAGTTAAGTTGATTGTCGGCGAAAGACCTGTTATTATTGGGAACGGCGATAGTGGTTCCGGAGTTATGATTTGAGCACAATGGTGACGCTGCCATGCACGATTCCTACGGCCGCCATATCCACTACCTTCGTTTGTCGCTCACCGATGCTTGCAACCTGCGCTGCGTCTATTGTATGCCGGAGGTGATGCAGTTCCGTCCGCGCAAGGAGTTGCTTCAGGATGACGAAATCCTGTTTCTGCTACGCGCGGCTGCTGCCGAGGGGGTGGACAAAGTGCGGTTGACGGGCGGCGAACCGACGGTGCGCGCAGGCCTGGTTAACCTGGTTCGGCAGATCGCTCAAATCCCCGGCATCCGTGAGATATCTATCACGACCAACGGCTTGCTGTTGTCGCGATTGGCGCAACCGCTGGCCGATGCGGGCTTGAAGCGGGTTAATGTGAGCCTGGATACGTTGGATGAGACCAAATTTCGGCGTATCACCCGCTGGGGCACGTTGGGAGATGTCTGGGCAGGGATTGCTGCCGCAGAGGCGGCGGGTCTCCGCCCTGTTAAACTGAACTCGGTCGTGACACGAGGCTACAACGACGAAGATGTCGTGGACCTGGCGCGGCTGACGTTAGATCGCGATTGGGATGTGCGCTTCATTGAGCTAATGCCGTTGGGAAGCGTATCGGGGTTCCAGGAAAGCGCGGTGGTTCCCTCACGGGAGACGATGGACCGCATTGAGGCTGCGCTGGGGCCGTTGTACGAGGTGCCCGGCTACAATGGGCAAGACCCGGCTCGCCCCTATCGTTTGAAAGGGGCAAAGGGCACGTTGGGGTTCATCAGTTCGGTCACGAATCCTTTCTGTGCCGGTTGCACCCGGGTGCGCATCACTGCCGATGGCAAATTGCGGCTCTGTTTGTTGCGCGACGGTGAGGTGGATTTGCTTACACCGCTGCGTGCCGGTGCCAGTTTTGCCGAGATTCGCGCGTTAATACGGAACGGTGTGGCACAGAAGCCATGGGGGCACGGCCTGGCCGAGCATGTCATCCCGCTGACGCGAGTCATGTCGCAGATCGGTGGCTAGTAGTCCTCCCCCCAGGGAGAAGGGGATTGAAGCAAGGGAGAACTCTCTCTCATAACGGCGGTACGTGGTTAGACCATCTATCATTGAGGAACGAGGAGGCTTGCAGAATGGTACACTTAACTGAGGCGGCTGCGAACAAGCTTCAGAGTATCATGGCGGAGAAGGGATTAGTGGACTATGCCTTGCGCGTGTTCGTGCAAGGCGGTGGCTGCGGCGGTATGCAGTATGGCATGACCTTTGACAATCGTTTGCGGGACGGGGATCAGGTATTCGCCGCCCCCAACGGGCTCAAGGTGTACGTGGACCCGATCAGCCTGACCTACATTTCGGGCTCGCAGATTGACTATTTAGACAGCCTGATGGGCGGTGGTTTCCACATAGAGAATCCGCAGGCCGTATCTACCTGTGGCTGCGGCCATTCCTTCCGTACGGCGAAATCCGAGGCCGATGCAGAAGCCGCGGGCACGGCCTGTCACCACTAAACCATCTCTAAGCGATGGTCTGATGGCTACAGCCAACGCGCGTTTCTTCACGGTGGAAGAGGCAAATGCCTGCCTTCCTCGCCTGCGCGAGCTCTTGGGCGAGATCCAGGATGTACGAAAGAGGGTATTGGCCTCGCGCCCGGAAACGTGGCCTGTGTTACAGAAGGCGATAGGCAACGGCGGCAGCAAGAAGGCGGGCGAACTGGTCCTTGAGTTCAACCGTCTTGAGCGGGCAGCTCAGGAGATCAAAGAGATGGGATGTCTGCTCAAAGATGTGGACCAGGGGTTGGTAGATTTCCTGACCCGGCGTGAAGGTAGAGAAGTCTATCTCTGTTGGCGATACGGGGAGGAGAGGGTAGCATATTGGCATGATCTGACCGCTGGCTTCGCCGGACGCCAGCCGTTGTAGAGGTGGACTGTAGCGGTAATGAGGGGGCGCACGATGAGGCTGCGCCAGCGTGTCCGATGAAAAACGGCGCGCCGACGCATCCTCGCATCTCAGATATGTCGGCGCCCTCTACTTGTGTCCCTGTAGAAAGAGGCATCTAGAGGCATCTCAGGAGGAGGGTCTCAGGCGACGGTGTCCTGACGGACGACGTGGCCCGGCCAGGAGGACCTAAGATGAGTACCCAAGAGAAAGCGATTCGCAAGACCGATTTACAACGCAAAGACGACTATCTGTACGAGATCCCCCAGGATTTCCGGGAAGATATGCGGGTTCCTGCCCGCCTCTATGCCGATGAGTCTATCCTGGAGAAGGCCTTGGAGGACCGTTCCATTCACCAGCTCGTTAACACGGCGACGCTGCCGGGGATTGTTGGCTATGCCCTCGCCATGCCCGATATCCATCAGGGGTATGGTTTCCCAATCGGAGGTGTTATTGCGACGCGGTTGCCGTCGGGCATCATATCTCCTGGTGGCGTCGGCTATGACATAAACTGTGGGGTCCGGTTATTGGCTTCCAGGGTCAGCGCGGATGAGATCGCGCCTTATCTCAGCGATCTGGCGACCGCGCTCTATCGCCATGTGCCGAGCGGCGTCGGTGCTTCCGGTGCGATCCGGCTCAGTGTAGAGCAATTGGACGAGGTGCTGGAGAAAGGTTCAGAATGGGCGTTGAAGCATGGCTTCGCCCGTGAGGACGACCTGCGCCGCACGGAGGAGAACGGGCGGCTTGCGCTGGCCGATGCCAGCAAGGCCAGCCGCCAGGCAAAGCAACGAGGCCGTGACCAGCTCGGCACACTGGGAGCAGGCAACCACTTTGCCGAACTGGATGAGGTCGTAGAGATCTTTGATCAGGAAGGAGCTGAAGCCCTTGGCCTCTTCCTCGGCCAGGTGTGCGTGCAGATTCATTGCGGTTCGCGCGGGTTCGGCCATCAGGTGTGTACCGATTACGTGCAGGAATACCAGCAGGTCGTGCGCAAGTATGGCATCAAGCTGCCCGATCGGGAACTGGTATGCGCGCCGCTTGATTCGCGCGAAGGGCAGGACTACCTCGCCGCGATGGCTGCCGCCGCGAACTATGCCTTTGCGAACCGCCAGGTGCTGGCTCACCACGTGCGCGAGGCCTTTGCCGAGGTCCTGGCGGGTAAGGTGAAGGATTGGGACCTCTTCCAGGTCTATGATATTGCACATAATATGGCGAAGGTAGAGGAGCACGAGTTTGACGGCCAGAAACTGAAGGTGTGCGTCCACCGCAAAGGCGCGACGCGAGCCTTCGGCCCCGGCTCAAGCGTTCTGCCACCTGAGTATAAGGCTGTGGGGCAACCGGTTCTCGTCCCCGGTTCCATGGGCACGGCTTCTTATGTGCTCCTGGGGACGGAGGGAAGCATGGCCCAGACCTTCGGCTCTACGTGCCACGGTGCAGGCCGTGCTTTGAGCCGGGCTGCGGCCAAAAAGCAGGTACGAGGCGAACGGTTGCGCCAGGATTTGCAGGCGGATGGCATTGAAGTGCGGGCAGGGAGTATGTCGGGGCTGGCCGAGGAGGCGCCTATCGCCTACAAGGATGTTTCGCGCGTGGTGGATGTGGTGCACGCGGCGGGCATCGCTCGCAAAGTAGCCAGATTGCGCCCCATCGCTGTGGTGAAAGGATAACAAGCAATTCGCATGTGGAACATCCCTGAAATCACGCCGCAGGAATTGGCCGCGCGGCTCCGAAATGGCGATAGGCCGTATCTTCTGGATGTGCGGGAACCTGACGAGTGGAACATCGTCCATATAGATGGGGCGGTACTGATGCCCATCACGGTCCTTGCTGAGCAGGGATTATCTGCGCTCCCTTCAGACCTGAAACCCGATGCCGAGGTCGTGGTCTATTGTCACCACGGGGCCCGCAGCGCGCAGGTTACGGCCTGGCTGCTCCGCAACGGTTACAGCAACGTCAAGAATTTGAGCGGCGGCATTGATGCTTTTGCCCTTGTGATGAAACCGCCATTGGCGCGATATTGAGGGCTGATGAATATGACACCGCGGCTCTAATGCAGCGGCACGCCGGTTCCGGCAGCGATGGGCTTGGAGGTTAGAAGGGAACACAAATAGCTACAACCGCCACAGGAGGAAAGATGCGCATCCTCTTTGTGGAGAAGCAAATTGACTACGAGCCGCAAGGGATCATGTCGTTATCGGCCTGTCTCAAGCGGGCCGGGCACGAAGTGGCGTTGACCATCGCATCTCAAGAGGACCCTGTAGCATTCGCTTGCCGCTATCGGCCCGATATCGTCGGTTACTCCGTGCTGACGGGGTCACAGCGTTGGTATCTCTCTCTGAACCTTCGGATCAAGGAGATGTTACGCCAGCAGGGGAAGCAAGTCTTTTCGGCCTTTGGAGGACCGCATCCCACTTTCTTCCCGGAAATGATCCAGGAGGCTGGTGTAGATGGCCTATGTATCGGTGAAGGCGAGGACGCGCTGGTGGACCTGGCGGACAGCATGGCTCAGGGTAAGGTGCGGACGGACATACCCAACTGGTGGTTCAAGACGGAAGAAGGGGTCATCCGTAACTCTGTGCGGCCTCTGATCCGGAACCTGGATGGCCTGCCGATACCTGACCGAGCCTTGATCTATGACAAACACTGGGCTACCCGGTGCAGCCCAATCAAGCACTTTATAAGCGGCCGCGGTTGCCCATACAATTGCACCTATTGCTTCAACCATGCCTACTATGCGATCTATGCGGGAGAGCGGCGGGTGAACCAACGCTCTGTGGATCATGTTATTCAAGAGGTCAAAGAGGTTAGAGCACGCTGGCCTTTGCAGCACGTTGTCTTCATGGATGATTTGTTCATCATCCGTGATGACTGGCTGGAGGAGTTAGCTGAAAAGTGGCCTGTGGAAGTTGGGTTACCTTTCTTCTGCAATGTGCGGGCCGATTTGATCGCTCGGAAACCTTATAAGGTAGATATGTTGCGGCGCGCAGGGTGCGTTACCGTGAGCATGGGGATTGAGACGGCCAACGACCGTATCCGCAACGATCTCCTAAAGCGGCACATGACCCGCGAGGAGATTGTACAGGCCGTGCGCCTGTTTCGTCAAGCAGGCATTCACGTGACCGCCACAAATATGCTCGCGCTTCCTACCGGCACCTTAGACGATGATCTAGATACCATGAGGCTGAATGCCCAAGCGCGCCTCTCCTACGCTCATGCTTTTCTTTTCCAACCGTATCCCGGCACCTGGTTGGGCAACTTCACTCGCGATAGTGGCTTGGTGAGGGACAGCATGGAGGACATCCCTCCTGTGGCCTGGGAACGCTCGCCGTTGGTATTCAACAGCGAGAGCGAGAAACGCCAAGTAGAGCACTTGCAACGGCTCTTTGCCCTTGGCGTGGAGTTTCCCCGCCTGGAGCCACTGATTCGTCGATTAATTAGGTTACCCGATATCCCCTTTTTGTCCCGGTTCTTCTGGTGGGTTCACAAGCTTTGGAAAGGCTACGCCATTTTCCGTCGTGTGCATCCGGTTAGAGTAGGGATCGCTGATCTTTTTCGCATCGGCCTGCACTTCTTGCGGACCGAATCGTGATATAGGCCGTGCAATCCTCTCATTCATTGGTGTTTTACCCTAACAGAAACGAAGGAGGAACGCTTTGCGAGTAGCTTTGATCAACCCCCGGTTCCGGCTTCCCATTGATACTCGTACCACTCCGCATCTCGGTCTCGCGTACCTGGGCGCGGTCTCTCAACGCCGCGGTGATGAGGTGCGCATCTTTGATATGGATGTGGAAGACCAATCCCTGAATGACTTTCTCAAGGAGTTCAATCCGCAACTGGTAGGCATTACGGCCAACACGCCCCAGGTCAAGCAGGCCTGGCGCACCGCCGCGGCGATCAAGCAATGGAAGGATGTTCCCATCGTTCTGGGCGGTCCCCATGTGAGCGTAGAATCGGAGAATCTGGATTTTGAATCGTGTGAGCGACCTGACGTGGATATGGTGGTGCGGGGAGAAGGTGAAGCAACCTGGCTTGAGATCAGCGAAATTCTGGACCGTTGCTACCAGGCTAATCCCGGCCTGACCGCGCGCGATTTGATGGACCCCCAGGCGGGCTTGTGGGATAAGGTTCTGGGCATCACGTACAAGACGAGCGATCGGCAACTGCACCGAAACCTGGAGCGACCGGCCATCGCCGATTTGGACAGCCTTCCCTGGCCCGCGTATAACCTCTTCAAGATGGAACGGTACACGAACCTTCAGCCGGCGACGGATGCGGTGGACGGCTCGCGGAGTTTCAGCATCCTGACGTCCCGTGGCTGCCCCTACCGCTGCACCTTCTGCTCCCAATCTATCATGCCGATCAAGTGGCGCGCCCGCACGCCACAGAACGTGATTGCCGAGTGGCGGCATCTGGTGGAAGACCTAGGCGCACAGGAGATCGGCGTTCTGGATGACTCGGCCAATATCCGGATGCAAAGATTGCATGAATTGGCCGATGGCCTCATTGAGAACAAACTGAACCACGTGCCCTGGATCTTCGTCAACGGCATTCGCGCCAACCTGGCAACCAAGGAGCTAATGGCGAAGCTCAAGCAGGCCGGTCTGAAGCGCACCGCCTTTGGCGTGGAAACGGGCGACGAAGAGATTCTCGCCAGCATTGATAAGCGGATTGACCATGACACCATCCGCCAGGCATTTAAAGTGTGCAAGTCGGTTGGCATTGAAACCATCGGCTTCTTCATCATCGGTTTGCCGGGTGAGACGCGAGAGACCATGCAGCGCACCATAGACTTCGCCTGCGAGCTAGACCCCCTCATTGCCAATTTCTCCATGATGACGCCGTACCCGGGCACGAAAGTCTATGAGATCGTTAAACGCCAAGGACGCATGTTAGTTCACGATTGGGAGGACTATGTCTTCTTTGACGGCAAGGCCCGCTACGAGATGGGAGAGATGACCGCCGAATTGGTGGAGGAGATGTGGAAAAAGGCTTACCGCCAATTCTATCTGCGTCCGCACCGCATTCTCAAGACCCTGACTCGCAAGGACTTCTGGATCAACTACCGGCGCACCTTTCGCGTGGCCTGGCGCACCATCTTCCCGCGCAAGGTCAAGACGGAACTCAAGCAGGCCGTTGAGGCAGCAATATAGAAGGGGCAGACACGCTCTCTTGCCTCTAACAAACGAAGCACGAATTATGAACAAATTTATACTTTCATCCCGTCCTCTGTTCATCTGATTTTCATCTGTTCGTGTCATACTGGAGCAGTAGGACTCGGTAGCAAAACGTGAGACGCCCATTGGGTGAGGCGTCAGGAACGCGGAGGGGTGTCTTCAATGAAGATATCGTTGATCGGGCCGAAGTGGAATCAATTGGTGAACAGTTATCCGCCATTGGGGCTGGGCTATCTCGCGGCGGTAGCAGAGCAAGAGGGGCACGAAGTTCGCATCCATGACATGGGCTTGCGCCCCACAATTCCTGTCGCCGAAGATATGAAGGCCGTTCTTGACTTCAAACCCGACCTGGTGGCCTTCACCTCTATGACGACCTCTTACTATTCCGTTGAGCAGGCGGCGGCCATCGTCAAAGAGGCATTGGGTGTGCCGACGGTCATCGGCGGCCCTCATGCTACCTCGTTGCCGGAGCAGACGATTGCCGACCCGAATCAGGATTTTCTGATCTACGGCGAGGGCGAAGAGACGTGGCGCGAGTTGTTGCGGGCTTTGGCGGCGAAAGATGACCGCTACGAACGCATCGCCGGCCTTTGGTTCAAGCGCGACGGCCAGATCGTTCGGAATGCCGAGCGGCCTCTGATTCCTGACCTGGATAGTCTTCCTTTCCCCTCTCGGCACCTGTACGAACTGGATAAATATCCTCTCTATGCGCCCGACGGTTCGCCCATGCTGACGGCGCTCTCCAGCCGAGGTTGCCCTTACGCCTGTTCTTTCTGTTTCAAGGGAATCGTAGGACGTACTTATCGCCAGCGTAGCCCGCAGAACATCTTCGCCGAACTGGAGCATGTGCATAAGACCTTCGGTGTACGCAACTTCTACTTCATTGACGATCTGTTCACCATAGATGTGCGGCGATTGGAGGCGATCTTGGATTACTTCATCGCGCGCGGGGCCCCGTACCGCTGGCGTTGCTTGGCGCGCGTGGACCGGGTGAACCCGAATCTTTTGCGCAAGATGTATCAGGCAGGTTGCCGTCAGATTCACTACGGCATAGAGTCGGGCAACCCGGAGATCCTCAAAGCGACGGCAAAACACATTAACCTGGAGCAGGTGCGACGGGCTGCGACCTGGACGATGGAAGCAGGTATCAAGGGCAAGGGGTACTTCATCCTTGGTCTGCCGGGTGATACCGAAGAAACGATGGAGGACACGATTTCCTTCGCCGAGAGCCTTGACCTGGATGAAGCGATGTTCAGCATCGCGACGCCTTTCCCCGGCACGCGATTGTGGGATGAGTTGGTGCGCCAACGCCCCGGCACGGTCTATAATGCCGACTTCACAAAGACGTATTACTTCAACTCCTATACCTCCGAGATCGCGCCCTTCATGAATGTCTCCAACGTGTCCGACGATGTCTTGAGCGGCAAGGCCATAGAAGCGCGACGGCGCTTTCTGGCAGCGAAGGCGCGGCGACGTTACTATCGTTATTTCGGCCCTCACCTGGGCGAGGTGGTGTACCGCCTGAGCCGGATACGAGCGGTCAAGGCCATTGGGCGACGGGTCTTGAATATGGGCTTCTTTCCTAAATTCCGCGCGCAAAGGCCGCGCGGAGAGGCGGAAGCATGGGCATAGATTGGGCGGCGATGGAAGCCAAAGCCGAGCGCAAGACCCGACGCTGGCGGCGTAAGGTGTTGCAGCCCATCAAATGGCTGGCCTATGAGACCGGTCAGACCCGTCTGGTGCCCTGGCCTGATCGCATGTACATAGAATCCACCAACCTCTGCAATTTGGGTTGCATCATGTGTCCTACGGGGCGCAAGGAGATCACCCGGCCCAAGGGGTTCATGGACTTTGACCTGTTCCGCCGCATCGTGGACGAGATGGCTCCACATGTGCAGGCCACGACGCTGCATATCTGGGGAGAGCCGCTGATGCATCCCCGCATTTTTGACATGATCGCCTATTGCCGTGCTCACGGCCTGCGCAGCGAGATCAGCACCAACTCCACATTGCTGGACGAGCGCAAGGCAAAGAAGATCCTGGAAGCGGGGCTGGACGCGATCTACCTCTGCCTGGATGGGATGCGCCCTGAAACCTACGAGTCTATCCGGCTGAACGCCGATTACGAGCGCACCAACAGAAACATCCGCCGTTTCATTGAAATGAAGATGGTGACCGGTTCGCGGCGGCCCTATGTCAATTTGCAGATCATCCAGATGCAGAAAACCGCGCCGGAGATTGAGGAGTTCGTGCAGAGATGGAGCATCCCCGGCGTGGATAACATCAACGTGAAGCCCTTTGATTCGTGGGCCGATCAGGATCAGAGCATCAGCCAGTTACGGGCCGATCAGCCTGTGATGCCGGCAAGGCGTTATCCGTGTCCGAACCTGTGGTATCACGTCCATATCTATTGGAATGGCGACCTGGCGATGTGCGATCGCGATTTCAATTCTCTCTTTCCGCTGGGCAATGTGAAAGACGGCGTGATGAAAGCCTGGAACGGGCCACAGATGCAGGAGTTGCGGCGTTTGCACGTGGCAAACCGGTTGGATCACGTCTCGCCTTGTAACACCTGCACAGAATGGGCCTGGTGGAAGCCGACGCCGTTCCAATCGCACGGTAACTATGCGGCCAATGTTCTGGAAGCGAATGGAAATGGTAGAGGCGGTGGAAGCGGGAGTACGAGGGTTACCTGGAACAACGGCAGCGGTGGCAGTGCCGCTTTGAGCAGCCAGTAGCAAGGGGAGGGCGTTGATGCGAGTCTGTCTCGTATATCCTGATGTCGGTGGTGTTGATCAATACGGAGCCCGGAAATATTATCATGGTCTCGGCTATATCTCCAGTTTCCTGAAGGCCCACGGCCACGAAGTATCTTTGATCTATCTAGAATCGGAACCTGAGCGCGAGCCGTTCCTGGCCGAATTGGCCCGCCATTCACCGGAGATCGTGGCCTTCAGCACCACGACGCAACAACATCCCTTCGCGGAACAATGCGCTCGCTGGATTAAGGCGACCGCGCCGGAAATCGTGACCGTCGCAGGGGGGACACATCCTACCCTCGCGCCGGAGCGCGTGATGGCTAACCCCGACATAGACTTTATCAGCACCGGCGAGGGCGAGTTCCCGATGCTTCGCCTGGTGGAGAGGCTGGAAAAAGGCGAGGATACCAGCGACCTGCAAGGGTTTTGGGTGCGCAAAGGGGAGCAAATTCTGCGGAACCCCGGCGAACCGCTGCTTGAGAACCTTGACATAATACCCTACGCGGACCGGGAGTTGTTTGATTTCGCCACCATCCTGGCCCGCAACGGCGGCTGGGTGGACATGATGGCAGGGCGCGGCTGCCCCTACCAATGTTCCTATTGCGCCAATCCCGGCCTTCTCAAGAAGTTCCGCGGCTTGGGCAAGTACGTGCGCTACCGCAGCGTGGAGAACGTTCTGGGAGAGATAGAGCAGATCGTCACCACCTACAAGGTGACCACGCTCAACTTTCAGGATGACGTTTTCACCCTGGATCATGACTGGACGCGGGCCTTTTGCGAGGCCTACAAAAAACGGTTCAAGATTCCCTTTTGGGTCAACACCCGTGTTGAGAGGGTACAGGACGAGGAAATTGTGAGAGTGCTGGCCGAGGCAGGCTGTACGGGCATCCGCGTGGGGTTGGAATCGGGCAACGAACAACTGCGTAAGAACATCCTGAAGCGGCGCATGAGCAACCAGTTGATTCGCGATACCTTTGCCCTGGTCAAGAAATACGGTATGGAGACCTACACCTGCAACATGATCGGCGTGCCCGGTGAGACGCTGGATATGATCAAGGAGACCATTGATCTCAACCGAGAACTGACGCCGTCGCAGTTGCAATTCTCGGTCTTCCACCCGTATCCGATGACGGAGTTGCATGACCTCGCGATCCAGAAGGGCCTGTATGATCCGAAGGATAGCCTGCCGAGTTATTATGGACGTGAAAGCGTGCTGAAGCTGGACACGTTGACCAAGGACGAGTTGTATGAAGCCTATGATCGCTTCGTTGAGTTGAAGCGTGAGTTGGCTCTCAAGCGGCGCAGCCCGGCGAAGCATAAGATTTATACCTTTTTACGCACACGCGTATATAATGACGATACGTTGCGTCTGCGCCGCCACCTGACGTTGCTTGGCTATGCCAAGCCGCGCAACTGGAGGAAGGCTATCAGACAGATAGCCGGTCGTTTGGTGCGTCGGCATGGGCCGGGCTCTAGGCCTAGCGGCAAACCGCAAGAGCCGGTGGAAGTGTGTGCATAGAAACCTTCCGTCAGGTTGAGACGTCTTTTATAACATAGCTCGGAATAGGGGAGAACGAGGAGGAACGAGAGGTGAAAACGACGCTCATTTATGCTGGCATCGCCGGACGTGGCTTTAACTGCCTCAGCCAGGGCATGGATGCTGGCTGGGTCTCTCATGGTCTTGCTTCCCTCAGCGCGGCGGCCAAGGCACAGGGTTTTGCCGTTGATTTGATAGACTTGCGAGCCCTACAGAGTTGGGATCACTTTCGGGAGGAATTCCGAAAGCGAGATCCCGATGTAGTTGGTCTAACGATGATGAGCGTGGACTATAATCCGGTCAAGCGATCTTTGGAGATTATTAAGGAGGTGAAACCGGAAACCGTCACCATCGTTGGCGGCCCGCACGTGACCTTGGCTCTGGAGGATTCGCTGCGCATCCCCAATGTAGATTATCTGATGACCAATGAGGGCGAGGTATCTTTCCCTAAACTGCTTCATGCTCTCAAGGAAGATCGCCGCCCGAAGGAGAAGGTCATCCGTGGCGAGACGCCCGACCTGAATGCTATACCTTTCATTGATCGCGACCTGTTTATTGACGAATGGCGGAAATGGGGGTACACTTTAGATAGCCCGGAAGTGCCCTTCGTGGAAGAATTACCGCCCCCCTTCCTCACCATCATTGCCGGACGCGGTTGCGCCTATCGCTGCTCCTTCTGCAAACCGGGCGAGGACTACATCTTTGGCAAGCGGGTGCGGCGGCGTAGCGTGGATAATGTCATCCGGGAATTGGAGGAATTGCGAGAGCGGTACAATTTCGCTTCCTTTATGTTCCATGACGATTGTCTGACGGAAGATCGGGCCTGGGTTGCGGAGTTCTGCGCCAAGTATCGGGCTCACGGCTTCACCCAGCCTTTCTTCTGTCAATCCCGTGCCGACATCATCACCCGCCACCCCGATATGGTGGAATTGATGCGCGATGCGGGGCTGCGCGGCTACTTCATCGGCTTTGAAAGCGGCAACCAACGGGTGTTGAACTTCCTGCGCAAAGGCACGACGGTGCAACGCAACCTGGAATCGGCCAAGATCTGCCGCCGGTATGGCTTGAGCATCTGGGCCAACTATATGATGGGCATTCCCACAGAGACCAAAGAAGAGGTCATGGATACGGTCAGGATGATCCGGGAGATTGACCCTGACTATTACAGCCCGTCGTTCTTCACGCCACACCCTGGCACCGACCTTTACGATTATTGTGTAGAGCACGACCTGTCGCTGGTGACCGATTATGATTCGTATCGCCGCAACCCCACGGAGCCGAAGATCAAAGGCCAGGACTACGAGTTCCTGAAATGGGCGCGCGACTACTCGCAGAAGCGACTCTTCAAGAACCAGGTCAAGCGGGCCTGGCGTAAGTTCGCCAGAAAGTACGGTGATCCGAAACGCTACGTGCGTAAGGCGAAGAAGATATTGGGTATCTATAAAGAAGATCGTCCGCAGGTGCGCGGTTCTCTGCCCGGCGGACTTACGGCAGCACAAGCGGCGAAGCAGGGTAGCCTGAAATACTGACACAGGTCGGCTCCCTTCGGAGGAAGCGTGAAAATCCTTCTTGCCAGCCCGGAATCAAAGATCTGGAATTCCCGGCAACATATCCACATGGGCCTGGCGTATCTCGCCGGGTCGCTACGCGCGGCGGGCTACACCCCCGACATCTACGATGCGTCGGTAGAGGAAGAGCCGCTGGCGGATGTGCTTCGGCGCGGGCGCTATGACCTGGTAGGCATCTCCAGCCCAACACCTCTCATAAAAGAGGCATGGAAAGCGGCGCGTGAGGCGAAATCTACCGGCGCGATCACCGTTCTGGGCGGTCCACACCTGACGCTTTTGCCGCAGGAATCCATGGAGCGCCCGGAAGTGGATCTCGTGGTGCGCGGCGAAGGTGAAGACACCATTGTGGAGATCGTGCAGGCCCTCCAACTGGATGGTGGACGCTATGCTGAAACGCCGGATGGCGGCCAACCGGCTCCGCGCCGGTTCAGCCATAAAGCCTGGTCGGAAATTAAAGGGCTCTCCTATCGTGATGGCACAGGGCGCGTCGTTCATAACGTGCCTCGGCCTCTGCGAGAGGACCTGGATAACATCCCCTTCCCGGCTTTTGACCTCTTTAAGATAGAGCGCTACACCAACCTGAACCCTCTCACCGATGGGCTCATCCCTAATTCCCGCGCCTATACCTTGGTTACCAGTCGCGGCTGTCCGTTCAAATGCACCTTCTGCTCTAAGCCGGTGACAGGCGATACCTGGCGGGCACGCTCGGTGGATAACGTCATCAAAGAATGGCGTTGGGTGGTGAAAGATTTGCATGCCACCGAGGTCGGTTTGACGGATGACATCTGGAACCGGGACCTGAAGCGGGCCAAAGAACTCTGCCGTCGCCTCATTGCGGAAGGGCTCAATACCGTTCCTTGGGTGACGGTGCACGGCATGAAGGTCAACTACGGAGATGCCGAATTGTATCAATTGATGAAACAGGCGGGTTGCAAGCGGGTCGGTTTCGGCGTGGAGAGCGGCGACGAGCGCATTCTCAAGACGATTGTGCGCAAGGGCCAAACGTTGGATATGGCGCGGGACGCGTTCCGCTGGGCCAAAGCCGCCGGCTTGCAGACGATGGGTTTCTTCATCCTGGGCATGCCTACAGAGACCGAGGAGACGATGGAAGCGACGATCCGGTTCGCGCTGGAGTTAGATCCCGACCTGGCGAACTTCATGATCGCTGCGCCTTTCCCGGGCACCAAACTGTGGGACATGCTGCATGAGCAGGGAGCCCACATCTTCAGCGACGATTGGGCGAACCTGGCGATCCAGGACGACAAAGCCCACTTTGAGATGGGTGACCTGACCGCGGAATTGGTGGAGCGGAAATGGCACGAGGCCTATCGCCGCTTCTACCTGCGCCCGAACCGCATCGTCAAACGACTGCTGAAGTGGGATACCTGGCGACACGCGCCGGAGCGCGCGCGGGATGCGGTACGTTTCTTCTTCGGTCACGGGACAAAGGCGATCCAAAAGGCTGCCACGCCGGTCGTTACCAAGGCGCAATTCAGCGGCCCGGCGGCGCGGCGATTGGGTTAGCAGGGTGGACATAGAAAGCACCGCAGACGCGCTACGAGGGGGACGTGCCCCCTCGTTTGTTTGTAGGCTGAACAGATCGGCAGGAAGCAAGTTGCGATGTCTAGCGTGATGGAATTGTTGCCGAGGCTACCGCTCTATTGGAGTTTCTATCGTTGGGGCCGGCCGCGAATGTATCCTTTCTCGGTCGTTGTTAGCGTTTCTTTCCGTTGCAACTCCAAGTGCCGTACCTGCGACATCTGGCGCAAACCAAACGATGATATGACGTTGGAGGAATGGACTAAGGTCTTTCGCAACTTGGGCCGTGCACCGGTCTATATGACTTTCACCGGCGGCGAACCTTTCCTACGCAAAGACCTGGACGAGATGGTGATCGCGGCTTATGAGCATTGCCGCCCTGCCATCATCACGATTCCCACCAACGGCTTGCTCGCGGAACGGGTGCCCCAGCGGGTGGCGCACATCTGTCGGGCCTGCCCCGGCACGCAAATCGGCATTAACCTCTCGCTGGACGGCATCGGCGAGGAGCACGACGACATCCGCGGTGTGCCGGGCAACTGGAACCAGGCTATGAAAACATGGGAGGCGTTGAAGGCGCTCCAGCCTAATCATCCTAACCTCGTCCTTACGGTGCATACCGTCATCTCGCGCTTTAACGTTCATCGTTTCCGGGAGATCTATGATGGCCTGCAACCTCTGCGACCCGATTCGTACATTACCGAGGTGGCGGAGGAGCGGGTAGAACTGGACACGGTGGGCTGGGGCATCACGCCATCGCCCGAGGCCTACGAGCCCATTGCCGATTTTCTCTCGCAAGAGGCGAGGAAGGCTCAAGTCAGGGGCATCGCCCGCTTTACGCAGGCCTTGCGCGCCCAGTATTACCGACTCGCCAGCCGCATCCTGCAACAGAAGACACAGGTGATTGACTGCTACGCGGGCTGGGCCAGCGCGCACATCGCCCCTAACGGCGACATCTGGAGTTGCTGTATCCGGGCCGAAAGCGTGGGGAATCTGCGCCAGACGGGCTATGACCTCGCGCCGATCTGGTTCGGTCAGGAGGCAGACAGGTTGCGCCGCAGCATCAAGAACAAAGAATGTGCCTGCCCGATGGCGAATGCCAGTTATGCTAACATGCTGCTGCACCCACCGACGATGGCAAAGGTGATAGGCGAAGTGATGCGGTAGGATAGGCTTCCCGCATCCAACGAACATCTCTACGAGTGAATCAATCCTCGCAACACGCTCAGGTTCTCTATATCCTCGTGCATGTCCTCGCTCTTGGGCGTTTCCAACAGCATCGGCAAGTGGCGGAAGCGCGGGTCGTTGAGGATCATGCGAAAGGCATCCAGCCCCACGAATCCCTTGCCGATATGTTCGTGGCGGTCCACCCGGCTCCCGATATCCTTCTTAGAGTCGTTGAAGTGGAAGCATCGCAGCGACGCCAGCCCCAGCACCCGATCAAATTCCTCCCACATGGCCTGGTAACTCTCCGGCGTGCGATACTCGTAGCCTGCGGCCAGCGCGTGGCACGTATCAAAGCAGACGCCGATGCGTTCCGGTTCCTTCACCAGGTCGCGAATGCGGGCCAGGTGCTCAAAGCGATAGCCCAGGTGGTCGCCCTGCCCGGCGGTGATCTCTAATATTGAGAGCACCCGGTAGCCCGGTGTGCGGGCATGAACTTCATTGAGCGCCTGCGCGATGCGGGCGATGCCTGCTTCCTCGCCGGCTCCCATGTGCGAACCCGGATGCGTGACCAGGCCGGGGATGCCGAGTTGCTCGCATCGCACTAATTCGTCGATGAAGGCGCCCACCGACCTGCGCCAAAGCGCGTCGTCGGGTGAGCCCAGGTTGATGAGGTAGGAATCGTGAGCAATGACAGGCGCGATGCCTGTCGCGGCCTGCTGTTCTTTGTAGCGGGCAATTTCAGCATCGTCCAGCGGTTTCGCCGCCCACTGGTTGCTATTCTTGGTGAAGATCTGCATGGCTACGCAGCCGACACTTTTGCCGCGGGCGAAGGCCTGACTGACGCCGCCGGCAATGGACATGTGCGCTCCCAAGAGCGGTCGGTTCATGGTAACCTCGCCAATGTGAAATGCTCTACTCCTGCTGCCTTATCCTCCACCCGCGCGAGGACGAAAAGAAGCGACGAAAGCCGATTAAGGTAACGCAACGGCGTGTCGGTACGCAGTTCGCCTTCGTGGGACAGGTGGGCGACCAACCGTTCGGCCCGGCGCACGATGGTGCGCGCCAGATCCAAGGCAGCACCACCCTGGCTATCGCCGGGGACGATGAATGCGGGCGGCAGCTCTACCGTCTCCCCCAGGTCTTCAGTGACCCTCTCCAGCCAGCCGATACGTTCCTCTTCCAGCCAAGGCGGTCGCGTGGCAGCCTCCGGAACCGTTGCCAGGTCGGCCATCAGGTAGTAGAGATCGCGTTGCAGTCGCAGGATGAGTTCTGCGCTGGATGGAAGACGGACGGCGAGGCGCGCCAAACCTAAGGCCGCCGATGCTTCATCTACCGTGCCATAAGCTTCCGTGCGCGGAGAATACTTCGGCACACGATCCCTGCCCAGGACGCCCGTGTAACCGTCATCGCCAGACCCTGTGAAGTATTTCGTTCCCATGGCAATTTTCCATCATCTCCATCTTCGTGGATTTGTTCTCGCCGCCATAGGAACAACTCTACGGCAAGAATCCCTGCGAAGTAAAGGGCGTATGAAATGGACGACCTTAGTAGGATGAAGAGGTGTGAACGCGGTTCGCTCAGTGCCGCCCGAAGTTCAATAACCGTCGCCACCACTTGCGTTCTTCTTTTTTCGGTAGCCTGTCTTGGCTTGCCGTGTTCTCTGTGGTTGTGGTTCCTGCCACCGGCTGGATTAGGATACCTTCCTCCAAAGGGTGAAGCCGTACCCGTCCGCCGATGTTGTATTGGTCTCGCAATAGGGGGGGAATCTGCAATCGTCCCGCGCTATCTAGGACTACCAATTCCTCAAACTGTTCCTGGTCTGCTCCTTCGTGGCCATCGCCGGAGGTAGCAGGGGCCTGCCGCACGGTCTCGGTGCTGGTCTTGCCATCGCGAATGGAGACTACCCGATCCACATACCGCGCCAGGCCGGCGTCGTGGCTCACGATCAAGGTGGTCAGCCCGTAGGTTTGACTCAGGCTGCGGAAGATCCCGTAGATCTCGCGCGCCGTATTGCTATCCAGTTCGCCTGTCGGCTCATCGGCAAGGAGGAGGTCGCCATCTTTGCCTGTTAGGTTTGCCAGGGCCACGGCCAGCGCAACGCGTTGTTGCTCACCACCTGATAGCTCTGCCAAGCGGTGATGGGCCCGATCGCTCAGCCCTACTGCCTCAAGCAGTTCCGCTGCCCGGCGATCCGCCTGCCTGCCCCCGCGCCCGCTGATAGCCATGGGCCAGCGGACGTTGTCGCGAGCCGACAGATAAGGGATGAGGTTGCGTGCCGGCTGCTGCCACACGAAGCCGACGCGCGTGCGGCGGTAATAGTTCAGTGCAGAATCGGATAGCTCTAAGAGATTCTGCCCGCCGACCCAGACGCGCCCGGCAGAAGGTCGGTCCAGGCCACCGAGAACATTCATCAGCGTGGTTTTGCCGCTGCCGCTCGCGCCGACGATGCCGAGAATCTCGCCTTGGGCTACTTCCAGGTCCAGCCCCTGCAGGGCCACGACCTCTATGCCGGAGAGCTTATATATCTTGACCAGATTATCGCAGATGATGAAAGGTTCAGCCATATTACCCCGCCTCGCCCATCTTGACGGCTTGGAAGATGCGCATCCGCACCAGCATCGGCACGAGGACCGCCAGGGCGACAAGGAACAGAATCCCAAATAGTATGTAGAACTGGCCGATCGCGTCCCAGGCAATCACAACCCGGAACGGCGGATAGGCAGGGCCGCTCTGCAGATAAGGGATGAAAAGGTGGCTTGCCCAAACGCCGAGCGCGGTGCCTGCTGCGGTGCCCGAGCCTAGCAGAAGAACCATCTCCCAGCCTAATAATGCGGCCATCTGTGGGATAGAGAGGCCCATAGCCCGCAACACACCCAACTCAATGAATCGCCGCTGGAATGAGAAGAGAGCATAAAACAGGAAGGCGAGAACCGTCAGCAACCCCGCGGCCACAAATCCGATGGAGAGAAGCCCCAGGGTGCCCTGACGCTGCGGACGTGCCTGCTCTGCCGCGACGATGCTGAACCTGTCCTCCGAAGTGAAAACATGCAGCCGCAGGTCGCTCACAGCCTGAACGATCTCCGCGGGCTTCGCCGATGGGTCTGTGGAAAGCCATACATCGTAGGGGAAGAGGCCCCCCGCGTTTTCATAGAGGTAATCAAGATCGCCCACGAAGAGCGGCCCATCTGTCGGGTCCCAGCGCGGGAAGAGATCAAAATAGCCCGCAATGGTGAAATTGATGTTGTGCGTCTCGCCAAAAAGCGTCACACGGAGGGGAAGACGATCGCCTATCTGCAAACCGAGCTGGCCCAGGAGACTACGGGGCACCAGGACGCCATCGCGGTGGATCGCCAGGGCGTTCATGAGAGCGCCAAGTGAGGCAGGGGCGAGGTCTTTGCGCCAGTAGGCAACGCGGGTGAAATCAACGCGATCCAGCCCCCGGAAAATGCCGTCAATATATTGCCCGGCCAGGTCGGTGGAAGCCTTGAAGTCGGCAACACGGGCCGCGGCGCGCACCCCCGGTGCTTTGAGGTGTTCGGACACGGGCAAGAAGAGCCAGCGCGGCCCCACCTCTTCCTCTTCGCCGGGGGCAGGTGCCGGCGTCGGAACCGGCAACATGCCTGCTCCGGCAGATGTCTCCGTGCTCTCGCCCAATTCCACGAGGTGCATATCGGAACCTACTTTGTAGTGCGAGGACTCCCACAAGTTGTAGTCCAAGGTTAGGGCTAGTGACGCAGTATAGATCGCAAGGCTAAGGGTCAAGATCAACAGCATGAGAGGCCCTGTGAAGAAGCGAGACGACCGGGCCAGGTGCCTTGTGGCGAAAAGGGCGCTGACCCCCGGCAACCAGGCCAGGACGGCGGCCAGGATGTTCATGAGAAGCGGCAACAGCCGCAAGACCACGAGGGATAGCGCCAGGACGAAGAAAGCAGGAACGGCGATAAGAAGCGGGTTGCCGAAGGGATCGCCGCCGAGGCCGCCCTGTCGCCGCAGCAGATAGGCGCCGTATCCTGCCGGGATGAGGAGCAGCATATCCAGCCAGGCTCTTTGCCACCACGGTGCCCGGAGCGCTCGCGCCCGCTCCAATTTATAGGTGACGATAGTATGGCGCGATGCGCCGAAGGTGGGCAGAAGCAAAGCGACTACGGCCACGATTACGGCGGCCAGGCCGATACGCAGAGCCGTTACCGAAAGATTGATGTTGACGTTGGGGCCCGGTATGAATTCCAGGAAGGTGCGGGTCTTGGCGATGAGGGCAGCCACCTCTCTCCCCAATGGCACCGCAATGGCTAAAGCCAGGGCCGCCAACACCGCGCCTTCAACGATGCTCAGGATGATGACCTGGGTGATAGATGCACCGCGGCTACGCAAGATCGCGATTTCGTTGCGCCGGCGTTCCACCGAGAGACCGGCGACCAAGCCGATAAAGGCCAGGATCAGGCCCAGCACGGGAACGCTGAAGGTGTAGAGGGAGATAGACAGCTGGCGCGCCAGACGGCGATACTCAGACAAAGTATCTACAGGTGAGACGTCTAACCCTGCCTTGGGCATCAACGAGATAACACGCCCCTGTATGCCACCGATGCGGCCCAACAGTGCCCCAACCTCATCCGAAGTAACACCGGAGCCATCGGCCACGATGTACCACAATCCCAGATAGCCTTCCTCTTTTATGTTGGAGGCGATATAACCGCTGTAGCTTTCCTCTGAAGCCAAAAGGACATCCGACAAGCCGGCAGGGTCATAGAACCAGAAAGGATCTTCCTCGTCCTTGGCTTTCCAAATCCCGGATATGCGCACAGGAACGCGCGTTTGCGTTGTGCTGGGATCAAACAGGATGTAATCCTCGCCCGTTTGTAGGCCGAGCTCCTCGGCTTTTACCAGGCTCACCAGCACCTCAACGGGCCCCTCCGGCCCTGCCGCGCCGGGCATCTGACCTTCTAAGAGATCAATGTGTCCGCCGAGGTCAGAGATGAACCCGATCCCAAACCAGGCGAGAGGCTGGCGGCGGTCGGCGTAAATGGCCTCGTCTGCCGGGTAGAGGCGAAGGGGTTCCGTGCGAAAGTGGCGAACCGTCAGCGTGATAGGGAGGCCCAATGCACCTGGTACCTGGCGCGTAATATAGGTATCCAAAGGGCCAAAGTCCTCCCATTCCAGCGCGCCGTGCCATGCACCGACATAACGGAACATGAACGCGAAGGGCGGCCTGGCCTCGCGCCCCTGCTTTTCGTCCAGGCTTCGCTGTAATACACGCGAATAGGATGCGTCGGCGTAGAGGGGAATGCTCACGGCAATCGTCGCTGCCGCGACAAGGCCGGAGAGGGCGGCCAACGTCAACCCGAAGTGTGCGGTCAGCCGCCGGATCGCGAGGCGAAGGAAAGCAAAGGGAGTAAAAAAATGCGTCATGGAGAGACTACCACCTGGCCGAGCTCAAGGCCCGAGACGATCTCAACCCGGTCCTCACCCTCTATACCGACCTTCACATCCACTCGGCGTTGAGCCTCGCCTTCCTGGATGACCACGAACTTACGCCCCTCAAAGGTGCGAATGGCCTGGGGGGGCAACCAGAGCGCGTCCTCCTTGCGTTCCAGCACTATCGACACGCGCGCCAAGTCGCCCAACCTCAGGTCTTCGGTGGCATCCAGCACTTGGATGTGTGTAGCCCGGTCCTGATCTGCCAAGCCGGGGCGACCACCACCGCCGTAGGGATAGGGTAGGAGCCGGATCACACCTTTCCATACCTTATCGGGGAAGCTTGTGAGCATGAGAGTGGCTTCCATGCCTTCTTTGAGATTTCGCAACTGGCTGTCCGTCAGGTCGGCTGTGACTTCCAGCGTTGAGATGTCGCCCAGAATGATGCCGGGCTTGAAGGCTTCAGCGGTGCGCCCGGGCGATAGGTTCACAGACATGACCTGCCCATCAAAAGGCGCGATGATGCTGTGATCGGCGACCTCTGCTTCCAGACGCTTGACGGTCAGTTGGGCCCGTTCCACGTCGTTGCGAAGAAGAGGATCCACGCCGACTTGCAGTTCCTTGAGGGCCAGTTCGCTCAGAGCCACCTGTTTCTCCAAGATGGCGATCTGGTAGTCATAGGCTGCTATCTCCTGGAGGGCCAGGTCGTAAGCCGCCTGTGCCTGCTGATAATCAATGGTTGCCATCTGGAGGGCGGCGGCCTGCGGCGTCGCAGCGATATCGCTTCGCCAGGCGACGGCATCATAGGCGCTCTGAGCCCGATCCAGGGCGATCTTGGCCCGTGCTAATGCTGCTTCGGCCTGTGCTTTGCGAGGTTTAGGGTCCCGCGCGCGGGCAGCTTCCAGCTGGATGCGTTGGATATCCAGGTTAAGTTGAGCCTGCGCGATGGCGTTCTGCAGGTCTCGTTCGGCCTCCGCCAAGCGCACCTCGGCCCGTTCTAGATCTAGGCGCGCTGCTTCCAAGGACCGCGTTAACGCGTCCATCTCCAGCTCTGCTAGGACCTGCCCCGCCTTCACCTTGTCGTTAGTTTGTACCAAAACGGAGTGAAGCCGTCCGCTGACGCGGAAGAAGAGCTCTACCTCCCTGAACGGCGAGACGCGTCCTGTAAACTTGGCGAGACGTACCACTTCGCCTTTCTGTACGGTGTACACCGGCTTGACCGGTACAATAGGCGTAGGCATGGGGGTGGGCGTCGCAGGTTCTGGCGCCTGGGCCTGCCGGATCGGGTTGCTGCACGCGACCAGAAACGCAACGGTGAGCAATATGCTCATGATCTTGGGAAAACGGTGTAAATAGCGCATGGCAACATCAACATCCTTTCAGGCCAGAGGATTCTGACCCTTCAAATCATAGCCAGAAATGTCCGTTAAGGAGGGAAGCGAAACTGCGATGTAATGTGTGGAGTAACAAGCCATGGGCCATGTCACTCTAATTATAACACAGAGGCCGCTGTTTCAAAAATGATTTCGGTCATCAACATTGGCAGCCGGGCCGGGCGAGTTGTCGGCCCGACATCATTTCACGGGTCCGGCGGTGCAGGCTTTTCGGCACGGTAAGCCTGATCAAGAAGATCCATCACGTGAGCGACCTGCACATCCAGGCCGGCGTTACGGCAACCTGCCTCTATTTGCAAAATGCAGCCTGGATTGGCACTCACTACCATCTCCGCGCCCGTGGCTTTCACGTTTTCTATCTTTTCTTTCAGAATCTCCATGGAGAGATCGTGGCGAACGATGTTGTAGATGCCTGCGCTGCCGCAGCAACGATCTGCATCTCGCATTTCTACCAGTTGCAGCCCTGGGATCGCCTGCAACAGGGCACGCGGTTGGCTGCGTATTTTCTGCCCATGTGCCAGATGGCAGGGGTCTTGATAGGTCACACGCCGGTATATCTCTCCTCGCGGCGGCAAAAATCCCTCGGCTACCAGAAACTCGTTGACATCCCTTACTTTGGCGCTGAATTCCTTGGCTCGGTCGGCATATTCGGGATCATCGGCCAGGAGTTCTCCGTACTCCTTAAGGGCCACGCCGCAGCCTGCCGCATTGACGATGATGGCTTTCGTCTCTTCGCGCCGGAACGCGTCAATGTTGCGCCGAGCCATTGCTTTTGCGATAACTCGCTCTCCCGCGTGGATATGGATCGCGCCGCAACATCCTTGCCCTGCAGGGATCAAGACATGGAAACCATTGCGTTGCAAAACACGCAATGTAGCCTCGTTGGTGCTGCCGTAGGCCAAGGGCATGATGCAACCGGAAAAGAGAGAGACCGTGCCGCGCGCCTTGCCCCGCGCTAGGTAGAACTGGCCTCGTGCTACCGGAAAGAAGCCGTCAAACCGAGGCATCAGCCCCTCTATCTGAGCCAGGGTTAGCGAGACGAGCCGGAGAAGGCCGGTACGCCTTACAAGGGCCTGCAGCCCCAGCCACTGGTAGAGGCGCAACAACGATCCGGCCAGACGAAGTCGCCGTGGGTGAGGGAAGAGTTGGCGTAAGATCAGCCAACGCAAGAGTCGCTCTCGGCGCGACATGGGAAGGCCGGCGACCGCCTGCCAGCGCGCCGCTTCTACCAACTGCCCGAAGCCGACATTGGCCGGGCAAGCCGTCTCACAGGCGCGGCAGGCCAGGCAGACGGTCATATGATCCTTGAAGTCGGCGTTGACCTCGTAACGGCCTTCGGCCACCGCGCGCATCTGGTAGATGCGCCCGCGCGGGGAATCGGATTCTACACCCAACACCCGGTAGGTGGGACATTGATCCAGGCAGAGGCCACAATGGGTGCAGCGTAGGATCTCGGCGTAGTTTGGCGCGTCGGGCGCGGGGTAATTGCCTAAAGTCGCGTGCTTCGCCAGTTCTTGTAATGAGATGTGAGTTCCGCTTGCTATCGCCTCAGCCATGACCCTGTCTCAATCCTATCGTAACAATTGCCGATACCGGCAGACCCCTACAGCCCCCCAACAAACCGCCCAGGATTCAGAATCCCTTTGGGGTCAAACTTCTGTTTGATGGCCTGCATCACGCGGAAATCGCTGCGCGTCGGTCCCCACACGGCATCGCCCACTTTGAGGGCCACCGGTGCTTCCTCCAGCACCATCGTTCCACCCAAGGTAGCGATCCGCTCCCGCAGGGGGGCGATGGTCGCCCCTAAGCGGGGCACAGCTTTTGCGTCCGTTTCGCCGTTTTGAATGACGACGTAGGCCAGGCCGGTGCCGCCGCGCAACCACGTTGTCACTTGCAGGCCATTTGCTTGCGCGATCCCTGCCGCAGCCTCTGCCGCCTGAGGCAACCGCGTGGGAAGGACACTTATCTTGGCCCTGGCTCCATTGCTGTTAACAGAGGCGAGCGCGGCAGGGAGATCGGCCATTCGCTGCCACAAGTCGCCTTCTGCCGGACCTTGCAGCGCAGAGGTACCAACCGCACCGGCGGCGCGCGCCAGATGCTCCATCTCACGCGTTTGGCGCTCCGTCGCGGCGGGAATGCCGGCGAAGCGCGCGCAAAGTGTCCAACCATCGGCAGGCAGGCCGATGGCTCGTGCTGCGTCTCTATCTAACGCTTCCAGGGCAACAGGGGTCAGACCCGCAGCCAGCGCGCGGCTGGCGGCATCGGTGGCTTCGGCCACCGCGCGAAAACGAGAGATCAATGTATTGTGGGCTTTGGGTAGGGGGAGGAGCTTGAAGGTAGCTTCTACGATGATGCCCAAAGTCCCCAACGAGCCGACGAAAAGTTTGGGGAGATCATAACCTGCTACGTTCTTGACAACCTTCGCACCGCCCTTGAAGAGGGTGCCGTCGTCACCCACGACCCGCAACCCGATGAGCAAATCCCGCAGTGTGCCGTAGCCGAGCCGTTGCGGCCCACTGGCATTGGCAGCCAGGAGCCCCCCGATGGTCGCCTGCTCTGCCAGCGGCGGATCAAGCGGAAGCCATTGGCCGGCGCGCGCCAGATATGCCTGTAACGTGCCAAGGGGGATTCCTGCTTGCGCCGTGGCCGTCAGGTCGGCGGGTTCGTGTTCCAGAACACGGTTCAGGCGCGCCAGGGATATAACCACGTCGGCGCGACGCGGTGGGTTTCCCAGCCCTATCAGCGTCCCGGCCCCCCGGGGGATGACGGCCAAATTCTCGGCGTGGGCAAAGGCCAGGATGTCGCTTACTTGTTCTAAGTCCTGAGGGAAGAGCACGGCCGCCGGTGTTATCCCATCTACAGCATATCTGATCCGCTCATTTTCTGCGGTAATAACGTCGTCTTCCCCCAGCATTTGCATGAACGCACGCGCCAGCGTTGCCGCGTCCGTTCGTGACCCAATTGCCATAAAGTTAACGTCCGATGATGCTCTCTGGAATCAAGCTTCACCAGGCTTCGGCCAGCCTGGGCAGGCGACGATGTTTGAGACCTACCTCGTAGCAGGCCTTGGCGGTCGGGAAAATCTTGGCGGGATTGCACAGACCATTGGGGTTAAACGCGTCGTGCAGCCGCCTCATCGCGTTCAGGTCTTCTGGGCCAAAGAGGCGGGGGAGGTCTTCCCGTTTCTCCAGGCCGATGCCGTGCTCACCGCTGATCGTTCCCCCTGCTTCCACGCACGCGGCCAAGATTTCGCTTCCTGCCTGGATGACCCGTCGCACCTGTTCCGGGTCTCGCTCGTCAAAGAGAATCAGGGGATGCAGATTACCGTCGCCCGCGTGGAAGACGTTGGCGATGCGGAAGCCATACTTTTCACCCACCGTGGCTACCTGGCGCAACACCCAGGGTAGTTTGGTGCGTGGAACGGTGCCGTCCTGCACGAAGTAACTGGGCGAGATGCGGCCTATCGCGCCGAACGTGCCCTTGCGGCCGGCCCACAGGCGCTCTCGCTCCGCCGCATCTTTAGCCTGGCGTACTTCCAGCGCACCTTCCTCCAGTAGGATATCTCGTACATGATCCATCAGGTCGTCCAAGCCATCCGCGAAACCTTCTAAGTCAATGAGGAGCACGGCGGCAGCGTCCTTAGGGTAGCCACACGATTTGGCTGCCTCCACCGCCTGGATCGCCAGATTGTCCATCATCTCCAGCGCGGCCGGGATCGTGCCATCGGCGATGATGGCCGAGACTGCATTGGATGCTTCCTCTATTGAGGCGAAGGCCGCAAGGAGCGTTTTCACCGCCTCTGGCAGATGTGTCAGGCGCACGATCACCTGCGTCACGATGCCCAACGTCCCTTCGGAACCGACCATCACGCCCGCAAGGTCATAGCCGGGCACATCAGGCGTCGGGCCGCCGAACCACGCGATCTCGCCGTCCGGCAGGACAACTTCCATCCCCAGGACATGGTTGGCGGTAACACCATAGGCCAGGCAATGGGGACCGCCGGAGTTCTCGGCCACGTTACCGCCGATGGTGCACGCCTTCTGCGAGGAGGGATCGGGAACGAAGTAGAAACCTTGTGCGGAGACGGCTTGGGTGATCGCCAGGTTGACGACGCCCGGCTGGACGGTGGCTTGTCGGTTCGGGAGGTCAATCGCCAGGATGCGCTTCATGCGAGTCAGGCTGATGACGATGCCGCCCTGCACCGGGATGGAGCCGCCGCTGAGGCCAGTGCCCGCGCCGCGAGGGAGGAAGGGAATGCCTTCGCGGTTCGCCAGTTTGACCACCGCGGCCACCTGCTCCGTCGTCTCTGGAAAGACGACGAAATCGGGCCGGGCGCGATCCAGCGCGGCATCGTATTCGTAGAGCAGCAAATCTTCGGGACGGTGAAGCACCCCTCGCGGGCCGAGGAGGGCAACGAGCTCTTGTAAAACGACGGGTCTGTTCATACCTGTTGGCAGAATTATACCGCAAAGAGGCGCGGTTGTCCAGAGCGCGCACACAGCCCCTGACAAGGTAGAGCTCTAACCATGCGGCGCGACGGCAGCCGGCCATGGCGCGTCGGGAGGAAGAAGGTCAAACAGGCCGATGTAGAAAGGCCGCAGATAAGGCGGTAGGAGGCGGATGTCGGCCATGCAACCGGAGGCTAGGCCGGCATACATTTCCCAATCGTTGCGGTCGGCCAGGAAGCCGGGAAAGTTCTGCTCCGGGATGCCATAGATGTACCCGCGCGCCAGGTCGGCAATGCGCGCGTAAGTAGGATCGGGCTCGGAGGCGGCGCGTTGGACGGCACTGATCAAGGCGTCTTCCTGTCCCAGGCGTCGGGTGTGCCACCAGGCATGGGCCAGTTCGTGAATGGCGGCCTCGTATTGGGCTGTGTAAAGGTATATCCGGTTCTCTTCGGGATGCCAGAAGCCGCCGCCGGTGTTGCTGTTCAGGTCACCGACTTCAAAGCGGATATTCTCGCGCAGCCATTGGGCTGCTATCGGGTTGAAAGGAAAGCGCGCAAAGAGGTCGGCCAGGAAGGCCGCGACGCCAGGCGATTCCGCCGCCGATGGCCCCCGTTCCGGGCCCATGGCGTCAGAGGCAGGTGACGGAAAGAGCCGGGCCAGAAACCCCCGTAAGGACAGCAACCGGCCAGGAAGGTCTGCTTTTCGCATAGCAGTTATACTACTTCTTCTCCCTCTAGCACATCCGCTAGTCCGCCTTCCGGGGTTCGCCATCCATCAAATCCCTTGCCAATGCCTTGCGTTTGCTGTTCAGGCCGCTGAAGGCTTCCGCAGAACCGGCTGCCTGCTGCGCGAAGTTCACCTGATCCCTTAAGCAGATACCGTGCGCCGATGCGCTGAGAAAGGCCAAGGCCGCAGCCATGCTGACGAGGGGACTCACGGCCTTCTGCGGAACCTGTAGGGTTGTCTTCGCTGCCATGGCGACCGGGCTTGTCAGCGATTCTGCCAGGCCGATGGTGTCGGCTCCCATTGCATCGGCCACTCGCAGGATGGCGGCGACATCGGTGGCATAGCGCGAGTAGCCGAGGCCGATCACCACATCGCCGGAGCCAACCTCGGCCAGGACGCGCGCGCTTTGGGCAGCGTCCAGAGGGATGACCTCGGCCTGACGACCGACCAGCCGTAGTTGCTCTACGAAAAGCGCGATCAGGTGCCCGCCCACACCCTCGCCGACGGCCAGGATGCGTCGTGCCTGTTCCAGCCGGTCTGCTACCTGACTCAGCAACGTTGTAGGGTTGCGCACAAGGAACTCTTCCAGGTTCTGAATGTCGTGCCGGAAACTCTCCACCGTAGTCAATGATGCAGAGCCCGGCGCAACCGGCGCGTGCTCGGTGATGAGTTCATCTTTGACGATGCTGCGGACCTCGTCCGCCAGTTCCGGATACCCAGGATAGCCGAGTCGTTGAGAGAACCGCACCACGGTAGCCGGGTCCACATTAAGGTGCTGAGCCAGGCTGGACGCGTTCAAGAACGCTGCCTCACGATAGTTGTCCAGAAGAAAATCTGCCACTTTGCGATAGCTGGGTGATAGGTGATCGTATATCTGCTTAATGCGTTCGCGATACATGTACAACCCTCCTTAACCTTCACGATTGGTGTCTCTCCCCCACCTGCAAACCCTCAAGATGCTTCTCCAGGTCGGGCATTTGTGGTTCGTCAAAACGCAGCATATTAGCCCAAAGATCGCTGCTCTGCAGGATTGTATCGGTAACGGCTTGCGTGCGCCGGATCACCGCTGCCTGGGCCAAGGCCGTCAGAAGTGCCATGTGCGTGGAGTAAGCGGCGAGAGGGCTGCGGTAACTCTGCGGCGCGAGAATGACGACATCGGCGTAACGCGCGGCGGGCGACGAGTGGCTGCGTACGATGACATACGTACGAAGGCCGGCCTCTCGCACGGTGCGTAACGTGCCGACGATCTCCGTGGCCACCGCGTACGGTGCAATAGCGATGGCGATATCCTGAGGCCCCAACCCCAATAAGGCCATGCTGCGGGCCGTGCGGTCACCGCTGACCGGGCGCGCGTCTATTCCCGACACGGCCAGCTGCACTGCCCCGACCTCCATGATCCGGCCTGCCATGCTCTCCCCGATGAGATAGACGCGGCGCGCGGAGAGGATATCATTCAGCAAGTCTCGCAGAACACCGGCGTCGTTGTGCGTAAGGATACGTTGGATATCCTCACTGGCGCTGCGGAGAAACTCGCGAATAACGCCCACGTCAGAATCAATTGCCTCGGCAGGGGCGAACGCGGCCGCCAGTTCCTGTTTCACGGCTGCCTGCAACTCTTCGGCCAGTTCGGGGTAACCTGGGTAACCGAGACGCTGCGCAAATCGTACCACCGTAGCCGGGTCCACATTAAGGTGCTGAGCCACGCCCGATGCGTTCAGAAACGCAGCCGTGCGATAGTCGTCCAGCAGGAAATCGGCCACTTTGCGATAACTGGCAGAGAAGTGGTCATACGCAGCACGAATACGGTCACGGAACAACATGGTTGCCTCCTCGCCATCACCGGAACACGCTTACCGAACGATCTTCGCCAGCGTATCGGCCATCCTTTCTATGGCTTTGCGAAGATTGGCTACCGAATTGGCATAGGAGAGGCGAAGGAATCCCTCTCCATAGATTCCGAAAGAAGTGCCGGCCAAAACGGCGACGCCGGCTTCCTGAAGGAGTAAATCTGCAAGGGCCCTGCTGCTCAGGCCAGTGCCGGTGATATTAGGAAAGGCGTAGAACGCGCCCTGGGGTAAGAGGCACTTGATGCCCGGCAGAGCGTTGAGGCCATCTACGACGACCTGCCGTCGCTCCCGAAATGCTTCTACCATCCGCTCTACCGGCTCCTGCGTGCCGGTGAGGGCGGCAATTCCGGCATATTGGGAGAACGTCGCGGTGCAGGAGTTAGAGTTAGTCATCAGCCGAGTGACATGTTGTGCCAACTCGCGGGGCATCACCCCGTATCCCAGACGCCAGCCCGTCATAGCGTAGCTCTTGGAGAAACCGTCCAGGATGACGGTGCGCTCCTGGAAACCGGGGATGCTGGCGATGCTGTAATGGGCCCCATCGTAAAGGATGCGGCTGTATATCTCGTCTGAAAGAATCCAGCAATCGTATCCTTGCAGCACGCGGGCGACAGCCTCCACATCGGCCCTGCTCATGACGCTGCCGGTAGGGTTAGATGGCGAGTTAAGAATGATGAGCCGCGTGCGTGGCGTCATCAACTTCCGCAGTTCATCAGGGTCCAGGCGAAACCCGTGTTCCATGCGCAGTCGGATAGGTACGGGCTTCGCGCCGGCAAATTTGATCATAGATTCGTAGATGGGGAAGCCGGGATTGGGATAGATGACTTCGTCGCCTCGCTGGCAGGTCGCGAGAATGGTGAAAAAGATGATCGGTTTGGCACCCGGCACGACCACCACGTGCTCAGGTTCTACAGGAATGTCTCGGGTACGGCTTACTTCCTCGGCGATAGCCCGGCGCAAGGGCATGATGCCGGCCGAGGGGGTATAATGGGTCTCTCCCCGACGCAAGGCAGCGATCGCGGCTTCTACGATGTGGTGGGGCGTATCAAAGTCCGGTTCACCGATCTCCAAATGCACGACTTCGCGCCCTTGAGCCTCCAGGGCTCGCGCCTTTGCCAGTACCTCAAAGGCGGTCTCCGTTCCCAGACGAAGCACACGCCGGGCGAACTGCATGGGCCATAACCTCCGAATTGGAAATGTTGGAAGCATGAAGCCCTCTCTGGCCTCAGGGCATGGCGCATCGCGGCGCCATCTACGCTTTCAAATCGTGCCGGCCCGCTGTGGCAGCGCCAATCTGACACCTTCTGCTGCCATACAAAGCAGCCAGCCGATCGCCATGACCACCGGCCCCCAACCGATGACGGGCGGGCGGCCATAGACGATCTGAATGGCGGGTAGCACGCGTATGAATTGCCAAAGCGGAACAACGGCTGCCAACATTGCCAGCACGATCATGATTCCGCCCAACAGGTAGCGAGGTAGCCGGCTCCAGATAGGCCCGGTCAAAGCCGCGCACACACATACGATGATAGCGACGGTTTGCAACCGGAATTCCGCCGTCTGCAACGATGTCGGTGTCCATGCCGGCGGCAGCATCGCCAGTGCAATGGAGACCGCGATGGCTGATAGCCCGCATCTGGCCTTCCAATCAAAGCCGGTGTGGCTGCGATAGGCTGTTGCCGTAACCATGAGGCTGAGCGCAATGGCCGGCAGGTAGAAAGCCTCGCGTTGCAGCCCTATGGCACCGGAACGCACCTGCGGAAGGAATTTGACGAACTCGCCCAGGTCAAGGCCCAATAGCACCAGGGCCGCAGCCTTATGTCCGATCCAGGGCCCCCAGTAGCCGATACCGGCCAAAGCCAGCCCACCCCAACCGAGCCAACACGCCGCGGCCGGACGATCTGTCTCCGGTAGGGCGCGGGGCTTCACGACTTACCTCCTACCCGGCGAAAAACGGAGAGGAGCTTCGCCGCGGCCCGTTCCCAGGTGTACGTCGCTGCCTGTCGGATGCCGCGCGCGCGCAACGCGGAGCGCAAATCGCCGTCGGCTAAGACGCGCTCCAGGGCTGCGGCCAACCCTACCTCGTCTCGGGCATCCACAAGCAGGGCTGCATCACCGACAACCTCTGGCAGCGAGGAATTGTTCGCGACAACGGCGGGCACTCCGCAGGCCATCGCCTCCAAAGGCGGCAAGCCAAAGCCTTCGTACAGAGACGGGAACGCGAAGGCATCTGCTGCGGCGTACAAAGCTGGCAAGTCCCTGTCGTCCACCAGGCCCAAGAAGCGGACGTGATCGGTAAGACCGTTGGCTGCCGGCGCTGCGTAGATGGGCTCATATAGCCAGCCTTTCGCACCTGCGATCACCAATTCATGCGGTAGCCCCGTCGTCCGCCGCAATCGCCCATAGGCCGCAATGAGAGTCACGTGGTTTTTGCGCGGCTCCACAGTGCCTACGCTCAGTATATACGGCCGTTCCAGCCGATAGCGTTGGCGAACCGACATCTTCTCCGCGTCCGGTATATCCGGATGGAAGTGAGCACTCACACCGGCAGGCACGACCGTGATCTTATCCCAAGCCACATCCAGCAGTGCTGCCAAGTCCTGCCGGGTACACTCCGAATCCGCCAGGATGTGTTGAGCGCGCCGCAAGCTGCGCGGTACAACCGACGATAGATAGGTTCTTAGCCTTGGTTCTGCGCATTCCGGCACCCGCAAGAACGCCAGGTCATGCACCGTGACGAGGCCCCCGGCGCGGCTCAGGGGCGGAAGGGTAAAGTCGGGTGAATGAAAGAGATCCAATGGGCCGGTCCATTGCTCTACCGAGATGGGCAGGCGTAGCCGATGCCAAAGGATGATCAAGGTCCGATCGCTCAAGCCCGACAGCCTGACCGCGAAGTTCGGCGCAGGCGGTTGCGCTTCAGGGGATCCGCCACGCCCCGTCGCGCAGAATAGGATATATTGGTTATTCGGGTCCTGGCCTGCCAACGCACGCACTAGCTCGCGCGTGTAGCGACCGATACCTGCCCTCTGGCGTATGGCGGGCGTGTAATCTATGCCGATTCGCAAAGGCACACCTGATCTTCACAATCCCCGGTAGGTCCAAATGCGATTGATACCGAAGTTCCAGAAGAGCACAACGCCGATGGCGAGCATCTTGGCCGCGTTGTAATTATAAGGGTCCGGCACAAGTTGGTGTAAGATGCTGAAGGCGACCAGAAGCACCAGGTTGTTGATCCCAAGTCCCAACACATTGACTAGGGCGAACTGGCCGAATTGTCGGAATATGGGGCGCTGTCGGCTCTCCGGGAATGTCCATAGGCGGTTCCAGGTGAAATTGCTGATCACAGCAGCGGTAAATGATATGCTGTTTGCCACCAGAAGCCTGTGGGCTGCGGCCAGGCTCGGAACGAGTGGCGGCAATATAAACCTGTACATCACGTTCAGGATGGTCAGGTCAATGATCATGCCGAAGGCGCCCACCGTCGCGAACTTGACGAAGCGGGTCACCTCTTTGGGATGTGTTTGCACCAAAGCGAAGATCCTTGTGAGCAACATCCTTTCCGCTTCTAGCAATGCCGTTAGAGTAGGGCTAACAGGAGCGCCCAATGAAGGTACATGCGCTGCACAAACAGGTTATCAAAAAGGTTGTGGACTGATATGTGAACCAGCACCCCCAACACCCCTACCGCCACCGCCCGGCTATATCCGGATGTGTTTCGGATAGAACGCAAGGTGGCCACGAACGCGCCCCCCCACATCATTAGGAACGCGAGCAGGCCAATAAGCCCCGTCTCTGCGGCAACATTGATATAGATGTTGTGGGCGTGCCCCAGCGATTGTTGCCAGCGAGCCAAAGCGTAAGTGGCATAGACCACGGAGAAATTGCCTGCGCCCACGCCAAGCCAGGGGTGATCCGCGAACATCGCGAGACCGGCATACCAATGCGCAACCCGCTCATAAACGGAGAAATTCGCATCGGTGATCTCCACGGCATTCAGATTCAAGGGGCCGATGAAGGACCCTAAGTCGGCCAGGCGTGCAGATACGGCCGGTGGCAACAGGCCGAATCCGTTTAACAGGCCGGTGGCGGCCAGTATCAGTGCCAAGGAGATGAGCACCAGCCTGCTCCGCCCACTATGCACCATCATAACTACAAGGCTGGCTGCCGCGAATCCCAGCCAGGCCCCACGCGACCAGCTCATCACGATCCCTGCGATGCAGATGAGTGTAGCGAGGCCATAGGCCAGGAGCCGCGCGCCGGCCCAAACCCTGCGTGGCTCTCGCCATGCAGCACCGATCGCCCATACAGTCAGGCTCAAGCCCAGGGGTACCACCATGCCCAAATAGCCGGCATACGGGTTGGGCTGCGCGAAAGTGCCGAAGGCTCGCAGATACCGCCCCAGGCGAAAAGGCTCTGGCCCGGCTTGCCACATGAATTGATAGATGCCCAGAAGCCCCTGCGCAGTTCCCGCGGCCAGGATCGCGCCGACCAGCCATGGCACCCAACGCGGTCGCAGAACGTTCCGCGCCATCAGATAAAGAGCCCATACTTCTACCCATTTGACCACCTCCGGTATGACCTCAAGAGCAGAGGTGGCAATCAACAGCGACAAGGCTGTGGTCCAAGCAAAGAGAGCAAATAGCCAGACGAGCGGCCCTGCCCGCGCCTCCAACCGGCGACGTGCGGCTCCCTGTATCAGCCATGCGCCTAAAGCCAACGCCAAGAAAGCCTCAGGCAAACCCAGGCGCGCCCGTCCCAGTGCGATCTCACGTACCAGGCCAAAAGGCACTGAAAAGGCGAGCAGGAGTAAGGCTGCCGGAGGGTGCAGGAGGGCAACCAGGGCAATAGCGACGCCCCCGACGATGGAAATGGCTAAAGACAGGGGAGCGAAGGAGAGAACCAGGCCTGCCACCAGCACAGCCCCAGCCTGCAGCCACAGGGAAGCGTCTGCCCACAAGGCTGGCCGGCGCATCCTGCCTGACACCAGAGCGGCGAAGGCAGACAAGGGAATCCTTCTTTTGGGAATAGCGGATTCAAACCGCAGTTTGACATCCGGCATTATAATGTGAGGAAGGCAATTTGTCAACTGTATCTGCTAATAATCTCTGTTGTTCGCGAGAGAGCGCGGCCTTCGTTTTGCATTCGGGACACATTGTGGTATAATATGCCTGCACGGGGATGACAGGTTTCGACGGGGAGGGCTGTTCAAGGATTGCAAGCCGAGGCGCTTGACCTCGTAAAAACGAGCAAAACCACAAGTGCCAAGAGCACTGCCAAGGCCTTCGCCTTCCCTCGCCCCGCGGCTCAGGCTGTTGCCCTCGCCGCCTAGGGTGTTAGGAAGGTAAAGCCAAAATATCGTCTCAACAGAGGCGATACGGCCCTCAGGGTGATCCCAACTGGCCCTGAGCCAGCCGTCAGATACAGTAGGGTGCAGCGAGCCCGACGTCGCTAGGGTTCGCCTAAGCCCGTGCTCACCACGGGAGCGAATGGCTCCTGAAGCCTTTGTCGGTTGAGGCTTCCGGAGTGACGGCAATCAACTGACTAAGCTTGTAGCATATCCGAGAACGATCTCTTCGGACGCGGGTTCGATTCCCGCCATCTCCACTTGGGGCTGCCGATCTGCCGGCAGCCCCTTCTTTTATGTTCCGCCACTCGGTAGTATAATGAGCGCATTGTACTACAGATGGGAGGTCACGTCATGAAGCTGTTTCTGGATACGGCCATGATTAATGAGATTCGCGAAGCCGACGCTTGGGGCGTGCTGGACGGCGTCACAACCAACCCTTCGTTGGTCTCCAAGACCGGACGCGAATTCAAAGAGGTGGCTCAGGAAATACTGAAGCAGATGGCCCCACGACCGGTTAGCCTGGAGACGGTGAGCACAGATGCCGCGGGCATGGTTCGGGAAGCGCGTCTTCTTGCCAGCTGGGGCGACAACGTGATCGCCAAGATACCTTTCGGGCCGGAAGGCTTAAAGGCGATCCGCGCCCTCAAAGCCGAAGGCATCCGCACCAACTGTACTCTCGTCTTCTCTGTGCCGCAGGGGCTTCTGGCAGCCAAGGCCGGCGCGTATTATGTGAGTCCGTTCCTGGGCCGGTTGGACGATATCGGCCATGACGGTATGCAGGTGGTGCGCGACCTGGCCGAGATCTTCGCCATCTACGGCATAGAGACGAGTGTACTGGCGGCCAGCATTCGTCATCCCTTGCATTTGGTCGAGGCAGCAAAAGCCGGGGCCGATATTGCCACGCTGCCTTTCGCCGTCTTGCAACAGTCGCTCAAACACCCCCTGACCGATATCGGGAGCAAACGCTTCCTTGACGATTGGGCGAAAGTTCCCGGCCACGAGCGAGTCTTTGCTGTTGAATCGGAGCGTATCATAGCCTGACACGAAACAAGAGCAACTCGTAAATCGCTTTTTACGGAGACGGATATGGACCTGGGACTTACCGGCAAGGTTGCTCTGGTGACCGGCGCAAGCCAAGGTCTAGGACGTGCAGTGGCACATGCTCTTGCTGCCGAGGGCTGCCGCGTGGCACTTTGTGCCCGCAGGCCCGGTCCCTTGCAATCTGCCGCCGATGAGATCGCGGCGGCGACCGGCACGGAGACTCACGCCATCGCGGGCGACGTCAGCCTACCTGCTGCCTGCCCACGTATTGTGGCCGAAGCCGCTGCACGCTGGGGGCAATTGGATATCTTGATCACCAATTCCGGCGGGCCGCCGACTGGCCCTTTCACCGATTTCGGCGATGAACAGTGGCAACAGGCGTTGGATGCGATCCTGCTGAGCGCGGTGCGGCTTATCCGTGCCGCGGTGCCCCATCTGCGGGCGGCCAAAGAGAGAGGTGGGGGAGCCGTCGTCGCTATCACTTCTATGACCGTCAAGCAACCTATGGATAACTTCGTTCTCTCCAATTCGGCCCGCTTGGGCGTCATTGGTCTGTGCAAGACCCTTGCCTCGGAACTGGGCAAAGACGGCATCCGCATCAACGCGGTTTGTCCGGGTTGGACATGGACGGAACGGGTCGCGTCCCTGATGCGCAGCCGCGCCGAGCGGCAAGGCATCTCTCAGGACGAGGCGATTGCAGCGCTGACCAGGGATATCCCACTGGGTCGCATCGGGAGGCCGGAGGAACTCGCCGCGCTGGTCGCCTTCCTGGCTTCGCCGCAGGCGAGTTATATCACCGGCACGGCGATCCAGGTGGACGGCGGCTTCGTGCGCGGGGTGTTATGAATCTGACGTACGATCTCAACCGACCTCCTGACCGTCGCGGCACCGATAGCATCAAATGGCGCCAATACGGCGATAACGTGCTCCCCCTCTGGGTGGCCGACATGGATTTCGTATCGCCCAAGCCTGTGCTGGAGGCCTTGCACAGACGCATAGAGCACGGCATCTTCGGCTACGGCGACACGCCATCCGATCTGTGTGCCACAATCTGTGAACGGTTGGACAGACTCTACGGCTGGAAGGTATCGCCGTCGGAGTTGTTGTTTTTGCCGGGCCTCGTCTGCGGCCTTAATCTGGTCTGCCGCGCGGTGGGCATCTTGGGCGATGGCGTCCTGGTGCAGACGCCCGTCTATCCACCCTTCCTTAGCGCGCCCGTCAACGGTGGACGCGCGGTTATCACGACCTCCCTACAGCAACGCAACGGCCGCTACGAGGTTGACTACGATGCCTTTGAGCGAGCCATCACGCCAAATACAAGCCTCTTCCTTCTGTGTAATCCTCACAATCCGGTAGGTCGTGTTTACGAGCGATGGGAACTGGAGCGGATGGCGGAAATCTGCCTGCGCCATAACGTCCTGATCTGCTCCGACGAGATTCATTGTGATCTGATCTACCGGGGGTATCGGCACATCCCTATCGCCTCCCTGTCGCCTGAGATCGCCAGCCATTGCATAACCCTGATGGCTCCGAGCAAAACTTTCAACCTGCCGGGGCTGGGCTGTGCCTTTGCCGTAGTCCAAAACCCGGAGATCATGAAGCGACTGCAATCGGCGGCAAGGGGGATCGTGCCTCATGTGAACGTACTCGGCTATGTGGCAGCACTGGCAGCCTATCGGGATGGGCAACATTGGCTGGACGAAGTGCTTGCCTATTTGACCGCAAACCGCGACTATCTGGTGGATTATATCCGCCAATACCTCCCGAACATCGCCATCACGAGGCCGGAAGGAACCTATCTGGCCTGGCTTGATTGCCGTCAAGTAGTCACAGGCAATCCCTTCCGATACTTCCTGGAAAAGGCGAAGGTCGCTCTGGTGGATGGCACCTTATTCGGCCCTGGGGGCGAGGGGTTCGTTCGATTAAACTTTGCCTGCACACGCGCGACGTTGTCTGAGGCTCTGGGGCGTATGCAGGAGGCCCTGAAGCGCAGCGGCTAGGTCCAAGTTTTCTCAAGTTCCGGTTAAGGCCACAACGGAGCTGCTCTCTAACTATCTAAGGAGACATCACCCATGAACGAACGGAAGAAAGTAACACTCCCCATGCTCTTTGACAAGATGGCGAAGGGCATTCCCATCACCATGATCACCTGCTACGATTATCCCATGGCTTATCTGGTGGAACAGGCCGGGCTGGATATCGTCTTGGTGGGCGATAGCCTCGGCATGACGATGCTCGGCTATGACTCTACCCTGCCTGTGACGATGGACGACATGATCCGCCATGCCCAGGCCGTACGGCGCGGTACGCCCAACTCCTGGCTCATCGGCGATATGCCGTACATGAGTTACCAGCCATCCGACGAGACGGCAGTTCGCTGCGCCGGACGCTTCATGGCCGAGGCTGCCTGCGATGGCATCAAGCTGGAAGGCGGGCAAGAGATCACGCCACGCGTGCGGGCCATCGTGGCTGCCGGCATTCCGGTGATGGGCCATCTGGGATTGACACCGCAAAGCGTGTCTAGCCTGGGTGGATTCCGCCTGCAGGGAAAGAGCGCCAAACAGGCGAAAAAGATCGTGGATGACGCGCGTGCACTGGAGGACGCGGGCGCGATGGCGATCTTGCTGGAGTTGGTGCCCGACCGTGTGTGTCAGCTGATCACGGAACGGGCCAGCATCCCCATCATCAGCTTGGGAAGCGGCCCCCATGCCCACGGCCAACTTTTGATCTTCCACGATATGTTCGGGCTCTATCCCAAGTTCACGCCCAAGATGGCAAAGAAATACGGCGATGCCGGTAAGGTGATCGGCGATGGCTTGAAGCAATACGTGGCCGAGGTCACGAACCGCGTCTTCCCGGAGCCGGAGCGATATTTCGGTATTAAAGATGAGGAGTACGAGGAGTTGCTACGTCTGTTAGCGCAGGAGGGTTAGCAGATGGCAACCCGCGATGATCTGAGGGCCAGGTTGCGCATCCCGGAGGTCGGCGGGCAGCCGTCATCGTTATTCTTCTCAGCCCCGATAGCCGGATCGTCAGCGGCTTCCTCTATATCGCTCATCGGTGTGTTGACCAGTGGTGGTGACGCGCCCGGTTTGAATGCCGTCATTCGCGCGGTGGTGAAGACGGCGATCCTTCGGCAAAATTGGGACGTGCTGGGCATTGAGGATGGCTTTGAGGGGATGTGCGATGATCCGCCGCGCACGCGTCCCCTGACCTTGGACTCCGTGCGTGGCATCCTTCCCCGTGGCGGCACGATTCTGGGAACCAGCACCCGAAGCACAGATCTGATTCGCGCGGAAATGACGCCGGAAGGCGAGAAGTTCCACGTTGACCCGAAGGTGCTGGATATCTTGCGCTCCCTCTGTTTGGATGCCCTTATCGTCATCGGCGGCGACGGCTCGCTACGCATCGCGTGGGAATTATGGAAGTTGGGCGCGCCTGTGGTCGGCGTACCCAAAACGATTGACAACGACATCCGGGCGACCGACTATACCTTTGGCTTTGACACCGCGCTGGAGGTCGCCAAAGATGCGTTGGATAGATTGCATACCACGGCAGAAAGCCACCATCGCGTCATGATCCTGGAAGTGATGGGCCGTGATGCAGGGTGGATTGCGTTGCAGGCCGGTATATCCGGAGGTGCGGATGTCATCCTCATCCCGGAGCATCCGTTTGACCTTCAGGTAGTGGCTCGTGCCATAGAGGAGCGGTACGCGCGTGGGAGCCGTTTCAGCATTGTGGTGGTGGCAGAAGGAGCGCGACCGGTAGGTGGTAGTGCCGTGTACCAACCCGCCACTGACCCGAGGTCCCGTCCTCGGCTTGGCGGCATAGGCCAGATGGTGGGAGATGGGCTTCGGCAACTTTGTCGGCTGGAGACGCGCGTCACGGTCTTGGGCCATGTGCAACGCGGGGGCAGCCCTACGGCTTTTGATCGGCTCCTGGGCACCCGCTTTGGTGCAGCGGCGGTTCGTCTCGTTGCTGCCAAGCAATGGGGGCGCATGGTGGCCTTGCGCGGAGAGAAGATCGTGTCGGTATCGCTGGAAGAGGCGGTGGCGCAGCCAAAATCGGTGAGCATGGATAGCGACTTGGTGCGCACCGCCTTGGCCATGGGCATCTCATTGGGCTGAAGGACGTTGGAAAGGATGCGTGGCAACCGTCGTGTCTTTTCCGGGCTCCTGCTCACCTTCCTGGTTCTGATCCTGGTGAGTTGTGGGCAAGTCATCACCAAACCCACACCGACTATGGAGCCGACCGCTACAGAAGCGGCCGCGGAGGTAGTACCCGTAGTAACGCTACGACCTACCGCCACACCCGCCCCTTATACCCCTGCGCCTACCCCCACACCGACCATCACCCCCACGCCCCTCATATATAAGGTACAGTCGGGCGACACGCTCAGCGGCATCGCCAAGCGTTTCGGTGTCAGCGCCAGTCTGCTACAGGAAGCCAACGGCATTGAAGACCCGCGCCGCCTGCAGGTGGGCCAAGAACTCATCATCCCGCTGGAAGAAGGAGGTGCCGATGCCGAACGTGAACCGACTCCCACCTCAACGCCGCTCCCTTTCGTGGTTGAGAATCTAATCCTCGCGCGCACGCCGACGGGGGGCCTGTGGTGTCTCGGTGAGGTGCGAAACACGGCAGGCGTTGATCTGGAGCAGGTGCAGTTATCTATAAATCTCCTGGATGATCAGGACAAGGTTGTGGCCTCGACGTCGGGCTTTGTAGAGATGGACATCATCGCGCCGGAACAGCGCGCCCCCTTTGCTATCCTTTTCCCTCAGGCGCCCCGCCAATTCGCCAGTTATCAGATTATCCCCTTGTCGGCGGTTCCGGCTTACGTAGGAGGCTACTACCGCGATCTTGTCGTTCAGGACACGCAAGGGGAAGGAGAGCGTTACACCGCCTACCGTGTGCGAGGAAAAGTGGTGAACGTGGGGCCGGAAGATGTCGTAGGTGTCACGGTTGTGGCGACAGCCTACGATGCGTTGGGTCGGGTGGTAGGTGTGCGCCGCGCGCCGCCCGATTACAACGTTATCCCGCGCGGCGGCCAGAGCTACTTTACCCTGGAAGTGATACCCGCGGCCGGGCCGGTGCTGACCTATACGGTGCAGGCACAAGGTCGCCGCATTGTCTCCACTCCGACGCGCTAGGTCGCTGTATCCTGGTATCATGCACACTTCGCTTGCCAAAAGCGATTCTCGGTTGAGCAGATAATGAATCCACTTTATCGCATTGCTCGTGCCGTGATCGGTTTCCTGCTCCGGCTTTTGACCAGGTTGGAGGTCACCGGAGTTGAAAATGTGCCTCGTGAAGGCGCGTTCATCATGGCGATGAATCACCTGCATTGGCTGGACCCGCCCCTGGCGATGGTGGTCATACCCCGGCAAATGGCCGTCTTCGCCGCCGAGAAATGGGAGCACCGTTGGCCGGTAGGCTGGCTTCTCAAGAATGTGGGCAATGCTATTTTCGTGCGCCGGGGCGAGGTGGATCGCAAGGCGTTGCGAGCGGCGTTGTCGCTCTTGGAAAGCGGCAAAGTACTGGGTCTCGCGCCGGAGGGAACTCGCAGCCGGGCAGGTACACTCCAAAAAGGAAAAGACGGGGCCGCTTACCTTGCCATGCGCACAGGGGTTCCCATCGTGCCTTTGGCCGCCTGGGGCCAGGAAACCACGTTCCGGGAACTCAAGCGGGGGCGTCGCGCCAGAATTTGCGTGGTGATCGGTTCTCCGTTCCGGCTGACCGAGATAGCCGGAGATACCCGCGCGGAGGAATTGGCCGTCGCTACCGAACGGATTATGCGAACGATCGCCGGGATGTTGCCGGAAGAGTATCGCGGCGTGTATCGGTGAGACGAATTAATTTTTGAGGGGCAACATTCTGCATAGCGCTCCCCATTCGGCCAGCGTCAACGTTTCGGCGCGGCGCGAGGGCTCAATCCCTGCTGTTCTCAGGGCTGTCTCAACTGCCTTGTGAGATAGCCCCAGCCCCGCTGCCAGGCTATTGCGTAACTGCTTGCGCCGTTGGCCGAACCCCGCGGAAACCACACGAAAGAAATCCTTCGGCGCTACGTTTACCGCTGGCCTCGGTCGCCTATCCAGGCGAACTACCGCCGAGGAGACCTTAGGCGGAGGGACAAACGCGCCCGGCGGAATGCGGGTGACGATGCGTGCCTCTGCGTAATATTGTACACTGACCGCCAGGAGGCTCATCTCCGGTGGCTGGGCCACGATGCGCTCTGCCACTTCCCGTTGCACGGTGAGCACAAGCACAGCAGGAGGCCACTCCCCTTCTAACAGATGGCGGATCGCGGCGGAGGTGATGTAGTAGGGAAGGTTGGCGACGACCTTGTAGGACGGCGGCGCAGTTTCAAGTTGATCGGGCCCTGAGAGAAGTTGAGAGGGAGAGAGCAGCAGGATGTCGCCGTGGACGATGTGCACATGAGGGTTATCGGCGAACATCTCGCGCAGAAGGGGAATCAGGTTATCATCCAACTCAACGGCGATGACGCGACCTGCGGCTTCTGCCAGGAGGCGGGTCAGGTTGCCGGAGCCGGGACCGATCTCTAAGACGGTGTCGGCCCGCGACAGATCTGCTGCTTCCACGATGCGGCGCAGATAAGTTTCATCCTTGAGGAAATGCTGGCCCAACGACTTGCGCGGGCCCAGACCATGGGCGCGCAGCAAGGCGACAGGACTTTCCCTCTCAGTCCTCATCCAGCCTTAACACCGTCATGAAGGCTTCCTGTGGGATCTCCACCTGCCCCACTTTCTTCAGGCGTTTTTTTCCGGCCTTTTGCTTCTCCAGCAATTTGCGTTTGCGCGTGACGTCGCCGCCGTAACATTTCGCCAGAACGTCCTTACGCATGGCCTGCACGTTGGCGCGACTGATCACCTTGCGCCCTATCGCCGCCTGTATCGGCACCGTGAAGAGTTGCCGGGGAATGACCTGCTTCATCTTGCTGACCAGGCGCTGGCCCTTCTGGTATGCCTGATCGCGATGCACGATGATGCTGAGGGCATCTACCGGCTGTTCGTTGACCAGCACGTCTAGCTTGACCATATCCGCAGGCCGGTATCCGGCGAAAGTGTAGTCCAGTGAAGCATAGCCACGGCTGCGGCTCTTCAAGAGGTCATAGAAGTCAACCAGAATCTCGGTCAGAGGAATCTCGTAGGTCAGAAGTACCCTGCGCTCATCCAGATATTCCTGGTTCTTGAAGATGCCACGGCGGCCTGTCACCAAATCCATCACCGGGCCGATGAATTCGGCGGGAGTGAAGATGGTGATCTTCATCCACGGTTCCTGAATCTCGGCAATCTCGTTCTCCGGTGGCAGTTCCGCCGGGCTATCTACGGTGATGACGCTGCCGTTGGTCTTGATGACCTGATATTCCACGCTTGGTGCGGTGAATACGATATCCAGGCCGTACTCTCGTTCCAGCCGCTCCTGGACGATCTCCATGTGAAACATACCTAGGAAACCACAACGGAAGCCGAAACCCAACGCCTGAGACGTTTCCGGCTGATAAACAAGAGAAGCGTCGTTCAGTTGCAGTTTCTCCAGCGCGTCGCGCAGCAGTTCGTAGTCCTCGCCCTCTGAAGGGTAAAGTCCGGCGAATACCATCGGCTTGGATGGCTTGTAGCCGGGGAGCGGCATCTCGGCGGGGGTGTTGGCGTCGGTGATCGTATCGCCCACCGAACAATCGCGCACCGTTTTGAGCCCTGTGGCAATATAGCCTACCTCGCCTGTGGTGAGTTCCGTAACCGGCTTGAGGGCGGGGCTGAAGATGCCGACCTCTATCGGCTCCATTTTTTTGCCCGTTGCCATCAATTTGAGAGCGCGCCCGGCCCGGACGGAACCATCCACGATCCGCACATAGGCGACTACGCCTTTGTAGGCATCGTAGTGGGAATCAAAGATCAGCGCGCGCAGCGGACGGTCACGCAGGCCGCGCGGCGGCGGCACGCGCACGACAACTGCCTCCAATACCTCTGCGATGCCGATGTTTTCCTTCGCGCTGACCCGCAACACATCTTTGGCCGGGATGCCCAGCAGATCGTCCATCTCCTGGGCCACCTCGTCGGGGCGGGCAGAAGGAAGGTCTATCTTGTTGACGACGGGCACGATGGTCAGGTCGGCATCAAGGGCCAGATAGAGGTTGGCGATGGTCTGTGCCTCTATACCCTGCGCGGCATCCACCACGAGAATCGCGCCTTCGCAGGCGGCCAAGGCACGGCTGACCTCGTAAGAGAAGTCCACATGGCCGGGCGTGTCAATTAGGTTCAATTCATACTCTTGCCCATCGGAGGGACGACGGTAGTTCATGCGCACCGCCGAGGCCTTGATGGTGACGCCCTTCTCTCGTTCCAGGTCCATGCTATCAAGTATTTGGGCTTGCATCTCGCGCGGGCTCACCGTACCGGTAGCTTCCAAAAGGCGATCGGCCAGGGTGGACTTGCCGTGATCTACATGGGCAATGATGCAGAAATTGCGAATGTGTTGCGGGTCCATATCGCGCGCGATTATACCTGAATTGCAGGAAAAAAGGAAAGGGTTAACCCATCCTCTCGCCGAGCCGCTTCAACCCCTGATCACCCGTTCCTGAGGCGATGAATCGCAGGAGATGATCTCGCACTTCGGCGAAAAGGACGGGGCTTTGCCAGTAGCGGACGTAGCCATTTTGGGTGAGTGCGTCGTAGAACGAATCCCAGGTTTCCGGTAGGAGTTCGTGGTTGCTCACGATGCGCCAGCGTCCGCCTGTGCGGAAAAAGGTCATAACGTGCGCGCAATTGAGAACATTCACCTTCAGGGGGTCCAGGAGCACGGAGACAATGTAAGAGTGAGGGATAGCATCGGATGAGCGGTCGGCGAACGGGGCGATCATCTGGGCAGAGGCGACGGCCAGGCCATCACAATCATCTCGCACTTGCCCGAAGACATCCAGTTGGTAGGCCACGTTCTCCAGGTTGGGTACTATATCCAACGCTCCACGCAGAGGGTCCGAAGTCCAAACCAGAGCGGTGGAGAACCAGGCTGCTGCTTCATCCAAAGAGGCAAAGGTGCGCGGACGCCAGGGGCGACGTGGCCGCAGATGCGCGGCCAGCCAGGAAAGAGGCGCGCGCCCCCAGCGAAACCAGATGCGCAACCCCATCACATATCCCCAGCGTACCAACCCATGCCACCATCGCTTCTTTTCCATAACTTACCGTCCCTACGCTTCACCAACAGGTTATCACTGTTTGCTGACCATGGGTCAATGGCACGATTCACATCTTCTGCTTAAACCATTCAATCGTCCGCTTAAGGCCGTCTTCCAGGGAAACTTTCGGTTCCCAGCCAAGGATCGTGCGTGCCCGCGTGATATCGGGCCTCCGTTGACGCGGGTCATCGGCCGGTAGCGGCTTGAACAGGATGCCGGCTTCGTTGCCGGTAAGACGATTGATCAATTCTGCGAATTCCAGGATGGTCGTCTCATGTGGATTGCCGATATTCACCGGTTCCACTTCCTGCGACATAAGGAGCCGATAGATGCCGTCCACCAGGTCGGAGACATAACAGAAAGAACGGGTTTGAGAGCCCGTACCGTAAACGGTAAGGGGCTGGCCGCGCAATGCTTGGCCGACCAAGTTGGGCACCACTCGCCCGTCGTTGAGGCGCATCCGTTCACCGTACGTGTTGAAAATGCGCACGATGCGGGTGTCCAGACCGTGAGCCCGGTGATAGGCCATCGTCATCGCCTCGGCAAAGCGTTTGGCCTCATCGTACACACCACGAATGCCGATGGGGTTGACGTTCCCCCAATAGTTCTCCGGCTGGGGATGGACCAAGGGGTCTCCATAAACTTCCGATGTGGAGGCCAGAAGGAAACGCGCGCCTTTGTTGCGCGCGAGGCCGAGGGCTTTGTGGGTGCCCAGAGCACCTACTTTTAGTATCTGAATGGGCATCGTGGTGAAGTCAATGGGGCTGGCGGGCGAGGCAAAGTGCAGGATCGCATCCAACGGCCCTGCGATGTAAATGTAGTTCGTCACATCGTGGAAGATGAATTGAAAATCGCGACGACCCGCCAGGTGCGCGATGTTGTCGGTGCTGCCTGTGATGAGGTTATCCATGGCGATAACCTCATGGCCCTCGGCCAATAGGCGATCGCACAAGTGGGATCCGATGAAGCCTGCGCCACCGGTTACAAGAATGCGCATCTCTCCTCCAGTCGGAATTGGGGGTAGGTAGGCTACGAAGGCTCTGCAGAAGGGTCTGGCGCTGGTGTTCTTAATGCTTGGATAATACCTAACGTCATCATAAATACAAACATCAGATCCACCAAAAAGATAGAGTTATCAATGAGACCATGGGCCACGGTAGCGACGAGGCTGGCCAGAAGGCCGAGAGCAAGGGCCCGCTCATCTACATCGGGGAGCGATCGCGTGAGCCGCCAGCCTTGTCGGAAGGCAACCGTCAGAAGCCAGAGCCCTGCGACCAATCCCAGGATACCCAATCGCGTCCAGAAGTCAAGGATGATGTTGTGCGGATGCGACAAGCCGAGTTCCTGCCAGGCATCGGGAAGGGCATAGCGGGAGCGGTATGCATATAGGAAATTGTCGGGGCCAACGCCGAACCAGGGATGGTCTCGCACCATATTCAACGTGCCCTGCCACAGGCGAATGCGAAAGAAGGTTGTCCCGCTCTGCAAATCTAAGGTACGGGCGAAGCGTTCCGTGCCTAAGAAGGGGAGAAGAGCCAGGGCGCCTACGCCGATCGCGCCAAGCATCCCCCAGAGGGCTTTGCGTCCATGCACAAGCCCCAGAAACAGGAAGGCCGCAGGGAGGCCGAGAAACCACGCGCCTTTGGAGAAGGTGAGGAAACAGGCGATGGCAACGGGCAGCGCGGCCACGGCGTACGCCATGCGGAGGGATCGGCTGCGGGCAAAGGCCGCCACAGCGACCAGCAGGGGCAAGAGGCGATCCAGGTACAGGGCAAGGTTGTTGGGCGAACCATAAAGGGCATGAACGCGCTGCACGCCTTCCGCCATGATCACATCGCGACTGATGAAACCTTGGTACAAGGCGAAAAGCGCGACGGCAACACCCCCGGCCCCCCAGCCATGCACCGTGGGCCAGACGGGCCGCGCCGTTCGGCTGACGACGAAATAAAAGAGGACGCCCTCCAGAAGCACACGGCGAAACTCGTGGCGGGCGACGCCCTGATTATCGGCGAAGGCAGTTGCGATCGCAGCCGCTGCCAACAAGGCTAGCACGCCCGCATCCAGGGCAGAGATTCTTACGGCAGGCTTCCGGCCGCGCAGCAGGTCCCAGGCCGCGCGTGCTAGGGCAAGCAATGCGAGAAGAACCGTGCCCAATTCCACAAGCGAGACGGGACGCCCCGCAAGTTCTTTAGGCTTTAAGAAAAACGGAAGCCAGGCCATCACCAACGCGGGCCCCATCTGTGGCCGCCGGGCGAGAAGCAATGCCAAGAAGAAGAGACTGAGGAGGTCTGCCGGGAGCCAGAGAGAGACAACGAAAACTAACGCCAGACCGGAAATGAGCGGCGCGTACCATCGCTCATTGGGCAAGTTTAGACGTCGGCCTTGCAGCACGACCCAGTCTATCAGGCCTTTCCAGGCAGCACCACCGGCGCGCTTGGCAGTGTAGAGGCCGATAGCCAGGAACAGGGCTGCTGCTACCGCCAGGGGCGCGATAGGGCGCGCAGGCTCCTCGCGCATCACCACGAAGCCTTCCAAGGCCCACTGACCCCATCCGCCCTCCGCCACGATCTCAGCCTCATGGATGGTGTCGCGAAGCCCTGAGGCGACGATCACCTCATCGGCTTTGCGATTGGGGTCGTAGAGAATCAGGTAGGAGCGGCCCTCGCGATCGCGCGGGAGGCGGTTGGCCGGCCGCCCGTCCACCATGACGTAGAAGATGCCGGGAAAAGGCATGCGCCGGATGGCGAGTGCCAGGCTCGTGCCCTCAAAACGAAAGCGAACCGAATCTCCTGTCGCGCCGACATCCGCAGCCAGCGGTGTCACATGCCATTTGCCTAGATAAGTCGCGGCGCGGTCATCGGCCTGGTGACGGCCGGGGCCTGCCACGGCTGGGCCGTTGGCATCGGCGGCCAGGGCATCAAGCACAGGACGAGGGTGGCCATCCGGATCAACGAGGGCGAAGCCCCAACGCGGGTCATCAGAGGCAGCGTCAGGTTCATATACGGCCCAGGCGAGGAGCCCCAACCAGGGCCAGTCGCGCCGGGCGCGCGCGAAAGCGCCTCTGGCGTAAGCAGCCTGCTCCGGCAACGTAACCTGTCCCCAAATGGAGGGATAGCCCTGCCAGTCTGGGGGCAGCGCGTTCCAGCCATATTCCACGGCCCATAGTGGCTTCTCTTCGTCGCCGTGACGCACCATCACATCTCGCAGCAGCGCGAGGCGGCTGAAGTTCAGTCGCTCCGGATGGGCATCGGCATCCGGAGCCTCCGAGAAACCGTAAGGTTTGGCGGCAGCGATGTCAAACCAATGGGCACCTCCCGCGCGATAGAGGCCATCCAGATAGAGGAGGTCGCTCATGTTGGCGCCACCGGCCTCTACGTTAGGCGCGAGGCCGGCCATCAGCACCCAGGCCGTCCGGTCTGCCGTCTTGATGGCAACGTAGCCCTCGCGCAACAAGGCCAGATATTCTGCAGGGCTTACCGGGCGTGCTCCCCAATGGGGAGCGATGTTCGGTTCATCCCAGACCTGATAATAGTCTATTTCATTCGCATAGCGATTGGCTATGGCACCGGCGAACTGCCCGAAATCGGAGAAATCTTGGGGAGGGGCAAGGCGGTTATGCACATCTTCGGCCCGGCGCGTCCAGCCGGGAGAACCGTTCAAGACCGCGATGAGTCGGAATCCTCTGTTTGTGGCATCGTCCACCGCTGCGTCCCACGCTGCCCAGGCATATTGGCCTTTCTCCGGCTCAATGTGATCCCACGGAAAGGGCATGCGCAGCCACCGAATTCCGGCGCGCCAAAGGGTGTCAAGGATTCCCTCTCGCTGCGTGGCATCGTACCGGCTCAGATCAATGTTGACTCCGTAGGGGGAGTCGGTAGTTGGGGTTATATTGGGCGGAGGGCCGTAGGTCGTGCCGGGTTCTGAAGGACGTAAGGCGAACCAGGCGGCCGCGACCGTCAATGTCAAGGCAGCCAGCCCCATGGCGACGGAAACCGACAGGAGAAAACGAGGAAATCGCGCTTTGCTCACGGCGGGCTTATCTTAACACAAAGGCGTTGCCCGCGCAATTACTGCTTGCCCGTGTAGAATCACATGTAACCGAAGGTTTGCAACTTGTTGGGCTCCGTTTTCGGACGTATAATCCCCCTGGTTTGCAACCCGTGCTATGGGCACACACTCAGAAAGATATTAAACAGAAAGGAGCATTCAGGTCAAGCCGTGCTCTTTACCATAGTGGTCTTCGCCTTGACGTTGATCCTGGTCATGCTCCGCCCTAAGCGGGTGACCGAGTGGATGGCCGCTGCCCTGGGCGGCCTTCTCATGCTCATCGGCGGGCGGGTCGGCCTGGACGAAGCAGCGCATACCTTGGCTGCCAGTTGGAATGTTTTCGGCTTCTTCCTCGGCCTCATGAGCATCTCGGCTCTGGCCGATGCTGCCGGTTTCTTTGAATGGGCTGCCTTCACTGCAGCCCGGCATTCCGGCGGTAGCGCCAGAAGGCTTTTCATTAACGTCTTTCTCGTAGGCACTGTTGTCACAACCTTCCTCTCTAACGACGCGACTGCCCTCATTCTCACGCCCATCGTGTTTACCCTTGTGAGCCGCCTCGGACTCAGCCCGCTACCTTACTTCTATGCATGCATCTTTGTAGCCGATACCGCCTCCCTCACCCTACCGGTGTCTAACCCTGTCAATATCCTGATGGTAGATGCCACCAACCAGGGCCTTGCCGATTACTTGAGTTACCTACTACTGCCCAGCATTCTTGCCATCTCCCTCAATTTGGTTCTGTTCCTCTTTATTTTCAGAAATGCCATCTCTGTGCCTAGATGTAGAAAGGCTGCCGCATCCAAGGCAGGCGGTACGAAATGTCGCTTATTTTCGCTTTGTCGTCATCAGTCTCGTTATCATCGCCATCGCGTATATGCTCGTATCCCTGTTGCGCGGGCCTCTGTCGGTCGTAGCCAGCGGTGGTGCGCTCCTGCTACTTGCAGGTGGACTGGCAAGTCGTCAGGTCAGCCTGGGCTGGCTCGCTAAAGAAGTTTCCTGGGGCATCTTTGTCTTCATCGCTGGCATGCTTCTGGTGGTCCGGGGGGTAGAGAATGCGGGCCTGACGGCTGCCCTGGGTCGCGCGCTCTTGACGGCTGCCGGCAACGATCCTGTTCGTGCCGTCTTCTTCAATACCTTCGGCGCGGCCATCGGCAGCAACCTCATCAACAATGTGCCGGCGATGTTGGTTCTCATCTCAACTCTCAAGAGTATCCCCGATCTGTCTGCCGTCATGCAGCAAGCCATCATCTACTCAACCATCCTCGGTGCGGGTTTGGGCCCGAACATCACCATCGTGGGTTCGCTTGCGAAGGTGCTCTGGGTCGTGATCCTGCGCCGACGCGGCCTTGAGATCTCTCCTCTGCAATACTTTCGCACCGGTATCACCGTGACGCCGTGGCTGCTCCTCGCGGGCGCCCTCGCCATCTGGCTGCGCCTCCTTCTGCGCTAAGTGGGAGCCGTCAAGCGGAACCCGGCGGCTCAGGAACGAGCCGCCGGGCCAGCGTGGGTAGTGGGTAGAAATGGTTGGCTTTCAGCCTACTGCGCTTTCAGCGTCGTCCTCTTCGTCATCGCCCACGTCGCCGGATGCCGTCGCGAAGGTATGGTGAGATAGGTTTGCTTCCTGGCGAATCCGCTCTTCAATCTGGGCGGCCACTGCAGGCGTATCTCTAAGGAACGCCTTGGCGCTTTCCCTCCCCTGGCCGAGCCGCTGGTCGCCGAAAGAAAAAAACGCGCCCCGCTTCTCAACAATGCCCATTTGCGTTGCCAGATCCAACAGATCTCCCTCTTTAGAGATCCCCTGGTTGTAAAGGATGTCAAATTCCGTCACCCGGAAAGGGGGAGCGACTTTGTTTTTCTTCACGGAAACGCGTGTGCGATTCCCGATGACTTCCGTGCCCTGTTTGATAGAGTCAATGCGACGTATGTCCAGACGGACCGAGGCATAAAACCTAAGCGCCATGCCGCCTGTGGTCGTTTCTGGGTTCCCGAACATGACGCCGATCTTCTGGCGCAGTTGGTTCGTGAACACCATTGCCGTGCGGCTGGTCTTGATCGCGCCCGAGAGCTTGCGCAGGGCCTGGCTCATCAGCCTGGCTTGCAGCCCCATGTGTGAATCGCCCATCTCGCCCTCGATCTCGGCCCGTGGCACCAGGGCCGCGACCGAGTCTATGACGATCACATCAACCGCTCCGGAGCGCACCAGTGCCTCTGCGATTTCCAAAGCCTGTTCGCCGGTGTCGGGTTGCGAGATGTAAAGGTTGTCCACATCCACCCCGCAGCGCTCGGCATAAGCCGGATCAAACGCGTGCTCCACGTCAATAAAGGCCGCGATGCCACCCAGACGTTGCGCCTCGGCAATGATGTGCTGGCAAAGGGTGGTCTTGCCGCTAGATTCCGGCCCGTAGATCTCTGTCACTCGCCCGCGCGGTATGCCGCCGACCCCCAGAGCGATATCCAACGATAAGGAGCCTGTAGGAATGACCTCTACAGCAAGGTCACTTGCCTCCCCCAAGCGCATGATGGCCCCCTCGCCGAAACGCTTGCGCAAGTTGGCAAGCGTAGTCTCCAGTGCTTTCTCCTTCCCGTCACCGGCCATGCTTATATGCCTCCTGGCAGATATAGAATCGTACATCTATATTGAGAGTATAGCACATTTGTTCTGTTTTGTCAAGCGCGATTTGACCGATCTTTGCACATGGCGCGACGGGTGTGACCCTCACTCTTTGTAGCAGTGGCAGGTAGTGGTATAATGGAGCACAATGGATGCTGATCTGGCGGCGAGAAGTGCCTCGCGCCTGTTGGCCGTTAGTTTTATTGTGTCCCTGGGCCGGTTGCTGGCAGGGCTGGGGAACCGCAGGATTCCGACGCCAGGAGGACCAAGATGAACACAGACGATGAGAGGAGGGACGACACGTCCCCGCAAGACCAGGATCCTGATTGGGAGCATTGGGAGGATGATGAGGAAGAGGGACCGCGCGCGCGGCGCCTCGGTCGCTCAATACCTGGCTGGTTGCCGATAGCGGTCATCGCGGTACTGGTTGTCCTGGGTGGGCTCTGGTGGGGGCTGACCAGCGGTAGCCCCGCGCCTCCGCCTACGGCCACGCGCCCGCGTGTCGTTTCCACTCTGCCTGCCGCGACCAGCACCGCTGTTGTCAAGATGCCCGTTGTACAGCAGGGCAGCACCGGCACAACGCCGGCAGCGGCGACTACGGCAGTTGTGCCTCCCGCTCCACCGACGGGAGCCATCGCAGTCGGTAAACAGGTCAAAGTCACCGGCACCGGCACGGAGGGCGTCAGCCTGCGCTTTGGCGGCGGCCTGAACTACGCGCGCGCGGCTACCCTGCCCGAAGGAACCATCTTGACCGTGCTGGATAAACCCGCGAATCTGAACGAGCCTTATCCGGTCAAACAAGATGGATTCGTCTGGTGGCGGGTACAGACGGCGAACGGAACCATCGGTTGGGTGGCCGAGAATTGGCTGCGCGTGGTGAACCCTTAGCGGGCGGAGGCCGGCGCATGGTGGACATTCGTGCACGCGTTGAGGAACTGCGTCGTCAGATTAACTACTACGCCTATCGTTATTACGTGTTGGATGACCCGGCAGTTCCGGACGCGGTGTATGATGCTCTCTATAATGAACTTCGGCGTCTGGAGGCGGAACATCCTGATCTGATCACGCCCGATTCGCCCACACAACGCGTGGGGGGGCCGCCGCTTGACAAATTCGCCAAGGTGCGGCATCCTGCATCGATCTTGAGCCTTGCCAATGCTACCAATGCTGGCGAGGTGCGAGATTGGTGGAAACGCGTCAGCAAGTTCCTTCCGGAGGGCGCGCCGCCGGCGGAATTCGTAGTAGAACCCAAAATTGACGGGCTGACCGTAGTGCTTATTTATGAAGATGGCGTCTTCGTGCTGGGCGCGACTCGCGGCGATGGTGAGGTGGGCGAAGACATCTCGGCCAATCTGCGGACGGTGCAGGCCGTCCCCTTACGTATTCCGGTGTCGCCATATGATGGCGTTTCCGCGCCACGTCGCCTGGTGGTACGGGGCGAGGCTTTCATGCCTAAGGACAAGTTTCGCGAGCTCAACCGGCTGTTGGTTGAGCGAGGAGAGAAGCCTTTTGCCAACCCGCGCAATGCCGCTGCCGGGGGGCTACGCCAATTGGATCCGGCGGCCAGTCGCAGCCGCTATCTCAGTCTCTACTGCTATGCCATCGTTGCCCAGGAAGGGGTCACCGTCGCGACGCAATGGGAATCGCTTGCCTACCTGCGCAGGCTTGGCTTTCTCACGCCGCCCGACGCGGCCCTCTTTGATTCGCTGGATAAAGCTATCGCCTATGGCGAAGAGTGGATGCGCAAACGCGATACGCTGAACTATGAGGCCGATGGAGTAGTCATCAAGCTCAATCACCTCGCGACGGCTCAGGCGATGGGCTATGTCGGTAAAGACCCGCGCGGCGCGGTTGCCTTCAAATCCCCTGCCCGCGAGGCGACGACGAAGCTGGTGCGCATTGGCATCAATGTGGGACGTACGGGCACGCTGAACCCCTACGCCGAATTGGAACCGGTGCAGCTGGGAGGGGTGACGATTGAGCGGGCGACGCTGCACAACTTTGACGACCTGGCGCGCAAAGACATTCGCGAAGGCGATGTGGTAGTCATACAGCGCGCGGGCGATGTCATCCCTTACGTGGTGGGGCCGGTTCTGGAATTGCGTCCTCCGGAAGCGCAGCCGTATCAGGTGCCGACAGAGTGCCCTGTATGCCATCAGCCTGTGCGCCGTAACGAGGGCGAGGTTGCCATCTACTGTGTAAATAGCGCGTGCCCGGCCCAACTCGTGCGGCTGGTTGAGCACTTCGTCAGCCGCGGCGCGATGGATATTGAGGGATTCGGCGCCAACACGGGCGCGCTCCTGGTGGAAAAGGGGCTCCTGAAAGACGTGGCCGACATCTACTATCTGACGCCGGAGCAACTTTTGCAATTAGAGGGTTTCAAGGAAAAGAAAGTCGCCAATCTCATGGCCGGCATCGCGGCCAGCAAAGAGCGCCCTCTGGCGCGCGTTCTGACGGCGTTGGGCATTCGTGGGGTTGGTAACGTCGTTGCACAACTTCTCGCGGATACCTTTGGTTCTATAGACGCGCTGATGGCGGCACGCGAGGAAGACTTGCAAAGCATAGAAGGCATCGGGCCAGAGATCTCGCGCAATGTCGTAGAATACTTCAGTCTTGATCGCAACCGCCAGGTCATTGAGAAATTGCGGCGCGCGGGCGTTCGGTTGATCCAGGAGCGAGAGGTGGCCGAGACACGACCATTACCGTCACCTCTGAGCGGCAAGACCTTTGTCATCACCGGTACATTGCCTACCCTCTCACGAGAAGAGGCAAAGGCCCTCATTGAGCGGTATGGTGGCAAGGTGACCGACAGCGTCAGCCGCAAGACCGACTATCTGGTGGTAGGTGAGTCTGCGGGGAGTAAGCTGGAGAAGGCGCGAGCCCTGGGCATACCGACGCTGGACGAAGCACAACTGCGTGCAATGATAGGGGTTTCATCATAGGTTGAACACTCTATAAGATGCAGGTCAATGGCGCCCGGTCTGCGCAGCATGGATGCGCTGTGGCCTGCATCTTGCGTTTCCTGAGGTTTGAAAGCATGGCGAATAAGCATCATCTGTCGGAGCAGATCGTGCTCCACGGGCACATCATTGATTCGCTCATCCTGCCCAAAGTAATGGATACGGTGATGGATCTGGGCGGCGACTTTGACGTGACCGAGATTCGCGTGGGGAGGCACAAAAACGAGCAGAGTTTCGCCCGCATGAAGGTATTTGCCTCGGATGAGACGCAGATGTCGCGCATCCTCACGGCGTTGCAATCGTTTGGGGCCGAGGTGGAAAACGGGGGCGACGTTCGCACGGAACCGGCACCCACAGATGGGGCCTTGCCCTACGATTTCTACTCCACGACGAACCTGCCGACACAGGTGCGCCTGAATGGGCGTTGGGTGGATGTGGCGGGGACGGAGATGGATCTGGTCATCGTGGTAGATAAGGAGCGAGGCACGGCAGCCTGCCGCCCCATCGCCGATGTGCGCGCGGGTGACTTGGTGGCCGTCGGCCATGAAGGGATTCGGGTGACACCGATGGAGCGCGAGCGTGAACAAGAGGTATTCAGTTTCATGCGCTCGGCGGTTTCCTCGGAGCGACCTAATAGCCTGGCTATCTCCGCCATCGCCCGGCAGATGCGCCAGACGCGAGAAGCAGGTGGCAAGATACTCTTCGTTGTTGGCCCGGCTGTCATCCATACCGGCGCGGGGCCGTACCTTGCCCGCCTGATTCGGGGCGGCTACGTGCAGGTACTCTATGGCGGTAACGCGATCGCGGTACACGATGTAGAATCACAACTCCTCGGCACTTCTCTGGGCGTCAACCTGAAGACCGGCCTCCCTGTGCCCGGCGGCCACCGAAATCATATGCAGGCCATCAACATCATCCGTCGTGCGGGGTCCCTCCGCGCCGCGGTAGAACAAGGCATCCTCCGCTCCGGCGTCATGTACGAGGCCATCACCAATAAGGTCAACATGGTGCTGGCCGGGTCGGTCCGCGATGATGGCCCCTTGCCCGATGTCGTGACGGATATGATGGAGGCGCAGAGGCAAATGAGGGCCGGCCTGGCTGGCGTGGAGATGGCGATCATGGTGGCGACGATGCTCCATTCCATCGCCACGGGCAATCTCCTTCCGGCCCATGTGAAGGTTGTCATCGTGGATATCAATCCGTCCACCGTGACCAAATTGGCCGATCGCGGCACCTTCCAGGCGGTTGGCTTGGTGACGGATGCCGAGCTCTTCCTGCGCGAGTTGGTGGAAGAGCTGGATTTGCCGGAGTGATTGCCCTTGACACTGCTGTGGGGCTTCCGAGCCGGGCAGCAGAAAAGCGCTGTCGGTTTCGTCCGCGCGTACAGGCGTGCGGCGCATCTTCAGAAAGGAATTTGTTGCGTTCATGTTTCCTCCCCAAAAAGTTACGGTGACCTGTCCACAATGCAGGACCCCCTATGTGGCCGAGGTCCACGCGATCGTGGATGTCAAACAAGAGCCGGCTCTCAAGCTAGAATTGTTGCGAGGGCGACTCAATGAGTCGGTCTGCCCCAATTGCGGCAGCCAGAACCCGATGCTGGCCCCCCTTCTTTACCATGATCCAAGCCATGACTTGCTTGCTGCCTTCCTGCCGCCCGAAATGAACTTGTCGGAAATGCAGAGGCAGCGCATCATCGGCGATCTGACGAACCGGCTCCTGACGCAAATCCCACCGCAGGAGCGTCGCGGCTATCTACTGCAACCGCGCCAGTTCCTCACCATGCAAAGCCTCACGGATGCCGTTCTCATGGCCGACGGCGTCACGCGCGAGGAATTGGACGCGCAGCGCAACCGCGCTGCCTTGCTGGAGCGCATCATTGCCGTAGCACACGATGAGAAAATGTTGCGCACTTTGGTCAGAGAGCATGATGACGAGCTGGACGCCACCTTCTTCGCCATGCTGACCGCAATGGCAGAGGATGCTGCTGATGACAACAACCAGCGGGCAGGCGAAGCGTTGTTAGCCCTTCGCGAAATCCTATTAGACCTGTCTTCTTATGGCAAGAGAGTGCGCGCCCAGCAAGAAGCTGTGGCGTCGCTGACGGAGAACACCACGCGCGAAGAACTGCTAGAGAAAATCATCTCGGCCCCAGACGAGGGGGTTGTGGATGCACTGGTGGTTGCCGCGCGTCCACTGGTGGATTACGTTTTCTTCCAGCAATTGACGAGTAAGGCGGACGCCGCGAAACGCAAAGACAAAGCCGAGGGCGCGCGCCTTGAGCGTCTGCGAGATCACATTGTGGACCTGACGACCGCTCTTGATAAGGCCGCGCGCGAGGCTCTTGACCGGGCCGCGGACACTTTGCGGGATATTCTCGGCCACCCCGATGTGCGCGAGGGCGTGCGCCAACATGCCGCGGAGATCGACGATGCATTTCTATCGATCCTAAGCCTGAATCTCCAGGCGGCTCAACAGCGCGGCAATCGGGAAGCCTTCCAGATGTTGCGCCGGGTTTGGGATGAAGTGCAAAATTTGTTGGAGGAGAACGCACCGCCTGAAGTGAGGCTACTGAATCAGTTGATCAGGGCCAAATATCCTGAAGAGACGCGTTCTCTGCTGGAGGCCAATCGTGCTCAGGTGAATGACAAATTCTTGCAGTTGATGGACTCCGTCGCAGCGCAAATGGATGCCGAGCAAAACGGTGAGGGAGCCAAGAGAATACGGGCAATTCGTGCCCAGGCCGTGCTCGTGGGTTAGGAAGATGGTGGTGAGAGGGAGAAACAGAGAGGTATGAACGCGGAGATCGTGGCGACGGGAACGGAACTCCTGTTGGGTGAATTGGTGGACACAAACAGCGCCTATATCGCCCGCCGCCTGCGGGAGATCGGCGTCAACGTCTATTTCAAGACCACCGTAGGAGATAACCTGGAACGCATCGCGCGCGTGCTGGATATCGCGCTCTCGCGCGCCGATGTCGTCATCACTACGGGCGGCCTTGGGCCCACCGTGGATGATGTCACCCGCGAGGCCGTGGCTCGTGTCACAGGATGCCCGCTGGAACTGGATGAACGCCAGTTGGGACGCATAGAAGCAATGTTCGCCCGCTGGGGACGGCAGATGGGCGCGAACAACCGTCGCCAGGCCTATCTCCCTCACGGCTGCATTCCCATTGATAATCCGGTCGGGACGGCACCGGGCTCTATCGTAGAGACCCCGCGCGGCACCATCATCTCTATTCCGGGCGTGCCGCGCGAGATGGAATATCTGATGGAACACGCCGTTCTGCCATATCTGCGCTCTCGCTTGGCGAAGTCGGAGGTCATTATCGCCAAGGTGCTGCGCACCGTCGGCATCGGCGAGAGTGCCATTGACGAGCAATTGGACGATCTGATGCATCTCTCCAACCCAACGGTGGGGCTTGCGGCCCATTCGGGCCAGACCGACATCCGCATCACTGCCAAGGCCGATAGCGAGGCAATCGCCCAGGAGATGATCGCAAAGATTGAAGCCCAGGTGCGGGCGCGTCTGGGAGAATATATCTACGGCGAGGGGCAGGAAACGGTAGAAGAGGTGACCGCTCGCTTGTTAGCCCGGCGAGGTTGGCGGGTGGCGATGGTGGAAGGCAACACCCGTGGCTCCGTTGCCCGCCGCCTTGCGACCACACCGGACGGCGAGCGAATCATTGTCTCTACCATGGTGCTGGATGAAAAGGCCAGTGGGCTGAACGATCTCGGCATTAAACTGAGCGGCGGGCAAAACGGCCGGTTCATCGCCGATGATGCCAGAGCGGTTGCCCTCGCGCTTCGGCAACGTACAGGGGCAAACCTTGCCGTGGCGATACTGGGGAGCCTGGCACCGGAAGAAGGGGTGTACGGTAGCGGGAAAGGCGAGACTCATGCCGCCCTCGCGACGGCTGAGAGCGTGGAACAACAAGTGTATCCTTTTGGGGGAACGGACGAGTTGACGCAACGTTGGATAGGCAACCGGGTGATTGACTGGTTAAGGCGCAAAGCATTGGCGTAGATCACCTTCACAATATTGCCGATAGGGGGTACATAACAACGGCGACGAGGCCGCAGGTCTCGTCGCCGTTGTTGTCGGGCCCAATCGTTCTTGTCGCTCCTTATACCCGATGTTATAATCCTGCCGACGGAGGCGGGCGGTAAGTATGGGGCGTGTCTGTTTTGTCTTTCTGGATGGCGTAGGGTTAGGCCCGAACGATAGCACGAATCCTTTGGCTGTCGCGCCGATGCCTCATGTGCGGGATTTGTTGGGCAGTGGATTGGTGGCCGGGCGGGAAGTGCAGCAAGCAGATCTCTTATTCCGACCTCTGGATGCTTGTCTGGGGGTAGAAGGCCTGCCGCAGAGCGGCACAGGCCAGACGGCTCTTTTCACAGGTGTGAACGCGGCGGCAGTGGCGGGGATGCACGTTGCCGCATATCCGACGGCGGCTTTGCGTGATTTGATTGAGAAACATAGTCTCCTGAAGCAAGCGAAGGAGATGGGAAAACGAGCCACCTTTGCCAACGCTTACTCGGACCGCTATTGGGAGTTGGTGGCCGAACGCAAGTTGCGCCACTCGGCTACCACGCTGACAAGCATGGCCGCGGCACTGCGGTTCCGTACCTTAGCAGATTTGCAACGAGGTGAAGCGCTTTACTGGGATATCGTGCACCTTGCCCTGCAAGAGCGGCTAGGCACGGCGTGGCCGCTCCTCGCGCCGGAGGAGGCGGGACGCCGCTTGGCTCATTTGGCTGCTGAGCACGACCTGGTGTTATACGAGTCGTTCCTTCCCGATCTGGTGGGCCATCGGCGCATCTCTTTATCTTATGCATATCTGCTGGACGTCATTGATCGCTTCCTGGGCAGTCTGTTGCAGAACCTGGATGGCGACGTTTCGCTCGTCCTGTGTAGCGACCACGGCAACATTGAAAATCCGGAAACCAAGGGCCATACCTACAACCCGGTTCCGCTGCTCGTTACCGGCTCGGCTGCCCCTTACTTTTGGGCTGCTAATGCTATTACAGATGTGACACCCGCGATCCTCAACGCTTTGGCGGATGGAGAGGCGGGAAGAGAAGGGATCAGGCATGATTGAGGGAACATCTGTCTCTTGGGGGGCGAACGGGTTGGTTCCGGCCATCGTCCAGGATGCCGAGACGGGACAGGTCCTGATGCTGGCGTATATGAACGCGGAAGCATTGGCGCGCACGATAGAGACAGGGGAGACATATTTCTGGAGCCGCAGCCGCGACGAACTGTGGCATAAGGGCGCCACATCGGGCAATATACAACGAGTGGAAGAGATTCGTTTGGATTGTGACGGCGACGCGCTGTTGGTGCGTGTCAGGCCTGCTGGCCCCGCGTGCCATACCGGCAAAGTCAGTTGCTTCTTTCGTGACTTGAGCGGTGCGGAGATCGCGACCCAACCTCAGAACGCCGGGGTCATACAACATCTGGAGAGCATCATTGCCGACCGCAAGGCTCACCCGCGCAAGGAATCCTATACCTCTCGGCTCTTTGCTGCCGGTGAGAAAGAGATCGCCAAAAAGGTCGGTGAGGAAGGGGTAGAGGTCGCCATCGCGACCTTGGCCGAGGACAATGGCCGGCTTGTCTATGAGATGGCAGACCTGGTCTATCACAGCCTCGTCCTGTTGGCACAAAAGGGCCTCAGTTGGGTCGATATAGAAGGCGAACTGGCTCGCCGTTTCCGATGACTTGCTGGCCTGCGGGATCGTAAGGAGGATGATCGCATGAACAACGGACCGCAAGTAGTGGGCGAGGCGCTCACGTTTGATGACGTCCTCTTGGTGCCCGGCTACTCCGAGATATTGCCTGCGCAGGTCAATATCTCCACGCGCTTGCACGAGCGTTTGGTTCTCTCCATCCCTATTCTATCGGCCGCGATGGACACTGTGACCGAAGCGCCGATGGCGATCGGCCTGGCGCGCCATGGTGGGCTAGGTGTCATTCATCGCAACCTTTCGGTACAGGCACAGGCCGAAGAGGTGGACAAGGTGAAGCGGTCCGAATCGGGGATGATCGTGGACCCGATCACGTTGCCGCCCCATGCCACCCTGGCTGAAGCCGAGGCGATCATGGCCCGCTACCACATTTCCGGCGTGCCCATCACCGATAATGGCAAACTGGTGGGCATTTTGACCAATCGTGACATTCGCTTCGCGACAGAGTTCCAGAGGCCGGTCAGCGACTATATGACGAAGGAGAGGCTTGTTACTGCCCCTATCGGCACGACGCTGGAAGAAGCAAAAGCGATCCTGCACCAGCACCGTATTGAGAAGTTGCCTCTGGTGGACGAGCGGGGGATGCTCAAAGGTCTCATCACCTACAAGGATATTTTGAAGAAACGCGATTATCCCGATGCGGCGACCGATGCGCGCGGTCGCCTTCTGGTGGCGGCGGCAGTGGGTGTCGGGGCAGACCTGGATGACCGCCTGGAGGCATTATTGGACGTGGGTGTGGACGCCGTTGCCATAGATACGGCCCACGGCCACTCGGTCAATGTGCTCCGCGCGATTCGCCGCGTAAAGTCCATCGCGCCGCAGTTGCCTGTGTTGGCCGGGAATGTCGTCACCGCCGAAGGGACCGAGGCCCTCATAGAGGCGGGGGCGGACATCGTCAAAGTCGGTGTGGGCGCAGGTTCCATCTGCACCACCCGAGTCGTGTCGGGGGCGGGCGTGCCCCAGGTGTCGGCTATTGTGGAGTGCGCCGCTGCTGCCCATCGGCGTGGCGTGCCCATCGTTGCCGATGGCGGCATCAAATATTCCGGCGACATCGTGAAGGCGTTGGCTGCCGGCGCGGATGCCGTCATGTTAGGTAATCTCCTGGCCGGGCTGGACGAATCGCCGGGCGAGATCGTGCTTTATGAGGGGAGGCGATTCAAGGAGTATCGCGGCATGGGCTCGCTGGGCGCGATGCGCGGGCGTGCACGCGACCGTTATGCTACCGGCCAAGATGCCGAGAGCGTCGTGAGCGATGCCAAACTGGTCCCCGAAGGCATTGAAGGTCAGGTTCCCTACAAGGGCAAACTGAGCGATTTCATCCTGCAATTAACGGGCGGGCTCCGCTCCGGCATGGGCTATGTGGGTGCAGCCAACCTGGCGGAATTGCGGGCAAAGGCGCGCTTCGTCAAGATCACCAACGCAGGCCTGATTGAGAGCCATCCCCATAGCGTCTTCATCACAAAGGAGGCGCCGAACTACCAGCGGCGGGAGTAAGATCAGGACAAGTGGATTGCGGCGATGCGCTGGGTGGAGAGCATCCACTCCTGGCAATCCGAAAAAGATCGGTATGGTGAGACCATACGGCGTGGGGGCCGGTATATGGAAGGAGGTTATGATCTGATGAACGCCGTGCAAGAACAATACGTGGTGGACAGCAAGGGGAAGAAGACCGCGGTGATTCTGCCCCTGAAGCGATATGAAAAGTTACTAGAAGATCTCCATGATTTGGCCGTTGTGGCTGAACGCCGGGACGAGAAGCCCATCAGCCTTGAAGAAATGAAACGACGGCTAAGAGAAGATGGCATCCTATAGTATCAACTTTAAGCCATCTGTTGAGAAAGATCTACGACGTCTGCCATGGACAGTTGTTTCTCGTGTATTGGCACGTGTTGAAGATCTTAAGGTCGATCCACTTCCACGACAGGCGATCAAGGTATCTGGTGCTGAACGACTGTATCGGCTTCGCATGGGCGATTATCGTATCGTGTATGAGGTTGATGTGGAGGCTACGACGATCATCATACACTACGTCCGTCATCGGCGCGAAGTATATCGTAATTTGTGAGCGAGGCTTCAAGTTTGTCGACTCCGGTACCTGTTATAGCAGGCAACCGGTATGGTGAGGTCATACGGTGGGTTGTTTCTGGTTGTATATGGGGTTTCGTAACGCCAATGGCGTAATGTAAAAGAGCGACAGCAAGGTTTCTCTCGGAGGCCGGTTCATGAACTCTAATACAGTTGTTCGCACCTCAAGCCGTCGCGCGGCCATCGTCGCCAGCGTCCTTTTCTTCGCCGCGCTGACTGCGCTCACGGCGCGCATTGCCATCCCGCTCCCCTTCACACCCGTGCCCATCACTTTGCAGGTGCTGGCGGTTCTGCTGTCGGGGCTGGTATTGGGAGCGCGCGGCGGTGCGGCCAGCCAGATTGTATATCTGGGCGGCATCTTGGTGGGTCTCCCCTTGTCTGCGTCGGGCGCGGGGGGACCGGGGGTTTTCCTGGGGCCGACGGCAGGGTATTTGTTGGCTTTTGCGCCCGCCGCGTGGATTGCCGGTCTTGCCGCCGGGACGCGGGCATCGTTCTTGCGCCAATTGGTTGCCAGCCTGGCCGCCGTCCTCGTGGTTTATCTGGGCGGAACTGCGTGGCTTTCGGTGTGGCTGGGCGGCAATGTTGCTAAGGCATGGCAATTGGGCGTTGCGCCATTTGTCCTGATAGATCTGGCGAAAGCGGTTGTAGCCGCGGCCCTCGCCCGTGGCGGTCGCTCTCTGATCTCCATATGATTTCTGGCGCGAGCAAAATCTTCTGAGGAGAGTGTCCTATGCCTGTCATGGCAGTCGTTGGTGCCCAATGGGGAGACGAAGGAAAAGGCCGGGTCATAGATTATGTAGCGGCTAAGGCAGACTGGGTTATCCGCTGCCAAGGCGGCGACAATGCCGGGCATACGGTGGTTAATGAGTTCGGTACGTTTCGCCTTCATCTTGTGCCTTCCGGCATCTTCCATCCACGCGTGCGTTGTGTCATCGGCGCGGGCACCGTCGTCAATCCGCTCACCCTTATTCAAGAGATGGACGAACTCGCGGCCGTCGGCGTGGACCTGGAACGCCTATGGCTGGATCAACGGGCGCACCTGGTATTGCCCTACCACCGGCTCCTGGATGGCCTGGAGGAAGGGGCGCGTGGGGATGCTGCCCTGGGCACGACGAAACGTGGCATCGGCCCGGCCTATGCGGATAAGGCCTCGCGCGTGGGCCTGCGTGCCGGTGACCTTTGCGACCTGGCGCGCTTCCGCGCTCGCCTCATAGCGACCTTGCCCGCCCGGAATCGCCGCTTGGCGGATTTCGGCGAGAAGCCGCTGGACGAGGAGGAATTGATGTCGCTGGCCGAGGGGTGGGCCGAACGCCTGCGCCCACACATCAAGGACTCGCTTCCTTCTATCCGGCAGGCGGTTGAATCGGGCCAGCAGATCGTCCTGGAAGGGCAGTTGGGCGCGCTCCGCGACCTGGATTGGGGCACTTATCCTTTTGTTACATCCTCTAACCCCACTGCGGCAGGCCAGCTGCAGGGCGCAGGCATCCCGCCGCGCGCCCTGACCGACGTGCTGGCGATCGTCAAAGCCTATACAACGGCGGTGGGAGCAGGCCCCTTGCCGACGGAATTGAAAGATGAAACCGGCGAGAGGCTGCGGAAGTTGGGTGGCGAGTACGGCGCGACGACCGGCCGGCCCCGTCGTTGCGGTTGGTTTGATGCCGTCGCGGTGCGCCATGCGGCTTGGCTGAGCGGTTTCACCGCGCTGGCCGTGACCAAGTTAGATGTTCTGGATGGCCTGCCCGAAGTTAAACTTTGCACAGCGTACCGGCTTAACGGCCATACGACCACCGATCTGCCCGATACGGCGGACATGGAACGGGCAGTGCCCATCTATGAAACCTTTGCGGGCTGGCAGAGTAGCACTTCTGCGGCCAGGACGTGGGATGATCTGCCTGTGGAAGCGCGTACCTATTTGCGGCGCATAGAATCGTTGGTAGGCGCGCCGCTGCGCTACGTCAGTATCGGTCCGGAAAGGAAGCAGATGATCGTTGTCTGAGAACCTGGATCACGAGACCTATCTTTCACCTTTCGCCTGGCGCTATGGTAGCCCGGAGATGCGCCGCGTCTGGTCGGAAGCGCACAAACGCAGGCTCTGGCGGCGCGTGTGGCTGGCGTTGGCGGAGGCCCAAATGGCCGCCGGTCTGGTGACGGCGGAACAACTGGCCGACTTGCGCGCCCACGCCAACGATGTGAACATCGCTCGTGCCCATGCCATTGAGGCGGAGACACGCCACGATCTCATGGCCGAACTCCTGACCTATGCAGAACAGTCTCCCATCGGCGGCGGCATTCTGCATTTGGGCGCGACCAGCATGGACATTGAAGATAATGCCGACGCCTTACGCCTGCAAGAGTCGCTTGATATTCTTCTGGAAAAACTGCGCGCGCTCCTCAACATCCTGGCAGATCAGATAGAACGGTGGGCAGATACTCCTTGCCTCGGCTATACCCATTTGCAACCGGCGGAACCGACCACGGTCGGGCATCGCCTTGCCTCCTATGGGCAAGATTTCGTGGCCGACTGGCACGACCTGCGACGCCTGCGGCGCGACATTCGTGGCAAAGGTTTCCGGGGAGCAGTAGGAACCGGCGCATCCTACCTGGAACTCCTATCCGGTACGGGGTTCACGCTGGAAGAGATGGAGAAACGCGCCTTGGCCTCGCTTGGCCTGGCCGCGTTCCCCGTCGTCAACCAGACTTACCCCAGAAGGCAAGACCTGATCGTCCTCCAATCTCTGGCGACTCTCGCGCAGACGGCTCACCGCTTTGCTGCCGACCTTCGCATCCTGCAATCGCCCGCCGTGGGCGAATGGGCCGAGCCCTTTGGCAAACGCCAGGTTGGCTCATCGGCCATGCCCTTCAAACGTAATCCGATCACGGCAGAGAAGGTAGATTCGTTGGCCCGTTTCATCGCCTCGCTGCCGGGCGTCGCCTGGAGCAATAGTGCTCTTAGTTTCCTGGAGCGGACTCTGGACGATTCCGCAAACCGACGTGTCATCCTTCCCGAAGCGTTCCTGGCTGCCGATGAACTGTTGAAAGAAACCTGTCGCCTGGCCGAAGGGCTGCGGGTGAACGAAGTTGCGATCGCGCGGAACCTGCAAACCTACGGTCTCTTCGCTGCCACCGAGCGTGTCTTGATGGCCGCTGCCCGCGCCGGAGGAGATCGCCAGGCCCTGCATGAAGCGATCCGCCGCCATAGCTTGGCGGCGTGGGAAGCTGTGCACGTCGGTCGTGCCAATCCCTTGCCTGATCTTCTGGCTACAGACACCCTGATCTGCGCCCACATTTCAGCAGATCGGGTGCGCGATCTCATGGATGCAACGACGTATGTAGGCGATGCGCCGGTCCGCGCGCGGGCCCTCGCCCGTTACATACGATCTGCCATAACCGAGGTGTCGGCCTGAATAGTGCCCCTTTATCCAAAATAACGACAGAGGTGCACCCCATGACTTCGCTATTCACATCGCTGGCAGGTTCTAATCCTGTGCTACAGGGGCTACTGGGAGGCGTTATCATTACCCTGATGAACATGGCCGGTGCCCTCTTGGTACTGGTGTGGCAGAAGCCCTCGGTCAAATTCCTGGATACGGCCCTGGGCTTTGCCGCAGGCGTGATGCTGGCGGCAAGTTTCACCAGCCTGATCCTACCTGGCATTGAGTATGGCGGCGTCGTGCCGGTGCTGGTGGGCATGGCTCTCGGCGCGGTGTTCCTGGACTGGTCCGACCGTATAATTCCCCACCTGCACGTGGTCAAAGGATTGGAAGGCCCTCAGGGATCGCGAATCAGGAGCATCTGGCTTTTCATCCTCGCTATCACGCTGCACAACATGCCGGAAGGCCTGGCGGTGGGAGTCGGCTTTGGCGCGGGCGATATCCCAAACGCTGTAAAGCTGATGCTGGCTATCGGCATCCAGAACATCCCGGAAGGGCTATCGGTGGCCATTTCGGCGCTCAGCGTCGGCATGGGCACATATTTCTATGCCAGTATAGCAGGGATTCGTGCAGGCCTGGTGGAGATCCCACTGGCTCTTTTCGGTGCCTTGGCCGTGCAGGTGGCACAGCCGATCCTGCCGTATGCTATGGGTTTTGCCGCCGGAGCGATGCTGTGGGTCATCAGCGATGAGATCGTGCCGGAAACGCATCGCAACGGGCATGAACGTCTGGCAACTTTCGGAATCATGATCGGCGTGATCGTCATGCTCTTCTTGGATGTCTCATTGGGATAAGGTCGGAAAGGGAGGTTACCTGTGCCTGCTCCACGCGCCCTTCTCAGCACTTATGACCGGACAGGTCTTACCGACTTTGCTCGCGGCCTTCTTGCGCTGGGCTACGAACTCGTCGCCAGCGGCGGCACGGCCCGCGTTCTGAGCGCGGAGGGACTACCGGTCACGCCGGTGGAGTCGTTGACCGGCTATCCGGAGATGTTGGGCGGTCGCGTCAAGACGCTGCACCCGGCGATTCACGGTGGCATCTTGGCACGGCGAACGCCCGAGCATCTGGCCGAGTTGGCCCAACACGGCCTTGCGCCCATTGACCTGGTGGCGGTCAACCTCTATCCCTTCAGCCAAACCATCGCGCGGGCCGATGTAACGTTGGATGAAGCCATAGAGCAGATAGATATAGGCGGCGTAGCCCTCTTGCGTGCCGCTGCCAAGAATTTCGCATCGGTATGGGTTATTTGCGATCCTGCCGATTATCCCCTGGTCCTGAAGGCTTTGCAGGGAGATTCCGCTACCGAGGATCTGCGCCGCAGGCTGGCGGAGAAGGCGTTTCGGCACACTTCTGCCTATGACGCGGCCATCGCTTCGTATCTGGCGGGATCGGCCAATGTCCTGCCTACCGAGTTGTCTTTGCCGCTCGTTAAGGCTCAGGATTTGCGGTATGGGGAGAACCCCCACCAGCAGGCTGCCCTTTACCGGCTGGCAGGTAGCGAACCGGCTTTTGTGCAGCTACAGGGCAAGGAACTCTCTTACAACAACCTCTTGGACCTGGATGCAGCCTGGGGCCTGGTGCAGGAGTTCAGCGAGCCGGCCGTCGTCATCATCAAGCATACGAACCCCTGCGGTTGCGCCACGGCGGGGTCGTTGGCCGAGGCGTACCCCCTTGCCTTGGCGGGTGACCCCGTTTCTGCTTTTGGCAGCATCATCGCCGTGAACCGCGAGTTAGATGCGGCCACGGTGGAGGCCATCGGTTCGCTGTTTGTGGAAGTGCTGGTTGCTCCGGCATATCAACCTGCTGCGTTGGAGCGTTTAGCGCGAAAGCGCGATTGCCGCGTGATGCGCGCCACTTCAGCACAACCTGTGTCTAGGGTTTTGCGCTCGGTTGCCGATGGAATCCTGGTGCAGACGCCCGATACCTTGCGAGAAAACCCGCAGGGGTGGCAGGTCGTGACCCGTCGGCAACCGACGCCCGAACAACTGCGAACCCTCTTCTTCGCTTGGCGGGTGTGCAAACATGCGAAATCTAACGCCATCACCTTGGCCCGCTCAGACGGCATGGCTCAATATCTGGTGGGTACCGGCGCGGGGCAGATGAGCCGGGTGGACAGCGTGCGTATCGCGGTGGCTAAGGCAGGGGCGGAGAGGGCGCGCGGCGCAGTCCTGGCGTCGGACGCGTTCTTCCCCTTCGCCGATGGCGTAGAAGAGGCGGCCCGCGCGGGCGTGTTGGCGATAGCGGAACCGGGTGGTTCTAAGCGGGATGATGAGGTGATTGCCGCGGCGGATGCGGCAGGCATCGCGCTATGCTTTACCGGCGTTCGCCATTTCCGGCACTGAAATTAGGGTTTGTGTTCACGTAAGACGAAGGCCAACACCGCGATGCTGCGCAGATACTCCTCAACGACGATGTTCTCTTGGGGAGTGTGATCAAGCGAGGAATCGCCTGCACCGTAGGCCACAATGGGGCAGCCCCAAGCCGGGCCTACCACGTTCATATCGCTCGTGCCCGTCTTCACCTTGAAGGCGGGCACACCACCTGCGGCACGGATGGCTGTCAGGAACAGGCGCGCTAACGGCGTGTTCTTTTCGGCGCGATAGGGGATTTCTTCGGCATAAAGGCGGACCTGGCCGCCTGCTGCCTGCGCCGCCTCTTTGATCGTCGTGCGTAAATCGGCCATGTTGCATTCCAGAGGCACGCGAAAGCCGACAGTTGCCTCCACACGCTCCACCAGTCCATCGTCGGAGGAACAGAGGCGGCGCAGCGATGGTTGTAACTGGTCAAAGAGGGCCGTCTTGCCGACGTTGTAGATGTTGCAATAAGATTGCAGGGCAAGCCACCAGAGCACCGCGGCCTCGCAAATACCTCCTTGCGGGCCGGCTGTGTGGCCGGCCGGTTGTTCGGCTGTGAAGTCGGCCAGGAGCCGGCCCTTGTAAGCCAGAGTGATCCTGTCCCATCCGCTTGGTTCACCAATGATACATGATGTTGGGAGGATGCCTTCTTCCCGAAAACGTTCCACAATATAGCGGGCACCTTTGGAAGTCGCGGCCTCTTCTTCCACTGCACCGACGACGATGATGCGTAGCCCCAGCAGCGGGCCGACGGAGGCCGTCGCCGAGATGAACGCGGCCAAGGGGCCTTTGGCATCTACTGCGCCGCGGCCGTAGAGCCTTCCGGCATCTAACCTCACGGGCACGCGGCCGGGAACTGTGTCCATATGGCCCAGGAGCACGACCGTGTGCTCGCCTTCGCCCATCTCCCCCACGGCGTTACCGGCAGCATCCACATAAGCGCGTGTGAAGCCACGTTCATCCATCGCTCTAACCAGAAAAGCGGACAGGTTTTGTTCCTGTCCGCTCACGCTCTCTATTTCCAACATCTGGCGCAACAAGGCGACATCCCTGTTAGCGTCATGCGCGCTCTGAGCCATCTTTGCCCGTGACCTCCTGTTGAGTCAGCACCTCCTCAATAGCCGTCACCACGCGATCCATTTCTTCGTACGTTATCACCAGGGGAGGCAAGAGCCGCAGCACCGTCGGCCCTGCCGGGAGCGCCAACACACCTAACTGCATCAAGGCCATCAGATAGGGTGTGACGCGCTCGCGCAACTCCAAGGCAACCATGAGGCCGAGGCCGCGCACCTCGCGTATCTTCTCCGATTCAATGCGCCGCAGCCGCCCTAACAGGTATTCGCCCTTTTCGGCGGCCTGTTGGGGCAACCTCTCCCGCTCCAAGACGTCCAGCGTCGCCAAGGCTGCGGCACAAGAGAGAGGATTGCCGCCGAAGGTGGAACCGTGACTCATGGATGGGAGGTCGCCGATGCGAGGCCCGATGAGCACCGCGCCCATCGGAACGCCACCCGCCAACCCCTTCGCCAACGCCATGAGATCCGGCACAACGCCTGAATGCTGGCAGGCAAACCAGCGGCCTGTGCGCCCCAGGCCGGTCTGTATCTCGTCCAGAATGAGAAGGGCACCGCGTTCGTCGCAAAGCCGCCGCAGGCCGGGCAGATAGCCAGGAGAGGCCGGGCGCACGCCGCCTTCACCCTGCACAGGCTCCACCAAGACCGCGGCGGTATCCGGCCCAATGGCGTTTTCCGCCGCCTCCAGGTTGTCATAAGGAATGTGGCTGAAACCGGGGACGAGGGGTTGGAACGGCTCGCGGTACTTTGGCTCCCAAGTGGCCGAAAGTGCGCCCATCGTGCGTCCGTGGAAGCCGCGCATCGTGGCAACGATGCCTTTGCGTCCCGTGGAAGCGCGGGCAAATTTTAGGGCCCCTTCAATGGCCTCTGCGCCCGAATTGCAGAGAAAGACGCGGCTCAATCCTTCAGGTGCCAGCGACGTCAGACGGGCCATCAATTGGGCGCGCCGGTCGTTATAGAATATCTCCGGGCAGGTAATGAGGGTCTGCGCCTGTTCGTAGAGGGCGCGGGCTACTACCGGATGGGCATGGCCCAGGAGCGCCACGCCCTGGCCTGAGGTTGCATCAATGTATTCTCGTCCCTCTTCATCCCAGACCCGCGCGCCTTGGCCCCGCGTGATGACGAGCGGGCGTTTAGGATAGACGCCGGAGGTATGGGCCTGTTCCAGGGCCATTGTCGCCTGCATCGCTGTAGCTTCCAAGTTTTGCCCCCCTCTTGTTGACACCGGTGAACGCTACTCAATGACCGTGCCGTGACCGGCCAACGCGCCCTGCAACGGTTGCGCGATGCGCCCGTCGGCGAAGATCACCCGCTGCACGCCGCCTTCCAACGCCTCTGCCGCGCCCATGACCTTCTTCTTCATGCGGTCTTCGGCAAAACCTAATGCTGCCTCCAGGCCGTGGCGCGCGATGTGGGGTATCAGGCTTGTCTCGTCGGGGAAGCGGCGAAGAAGGCCGGGGACGTCGCTCAGGATAACAAGGCATTCCGCCCCCAAGGCGGCGGCGACGGCGGCCGCGGCGCGGTCACCGTCCACGTTGATGGCTTCACTCTCGTAGCTGATGGCGGGCGGCGTCAGCACCGGCAGGTAGCTTGCATTCAGAAGAAGGCGCAGGAGCGCAACATTGACCCGTTCCACCTTGCCGGTGTAATCATCGCGCAGGACCATGCGCCGCCCGTCCTCAATGACCTTGATAGCATCCTTGCGGGGGCCTTCCCACACGCGCCCGTCTATTCCTGATAGGCCAACGGCGTTGACGCCACGCGCCTGTAGGCGTTCCACCCACGCCTTGTTGAGGAGGCCACAATAGACCATCTCAAATATCTCCAAGGTGCGGCGGTCGGTGCGGCGGCTGATGTGGCCCGATAGGGAAGTGACGAAGCGCGGTGGATGGCCAAGAGCCGTCGCTACCTCGTTGGTGATGGCCGCACCGCCGTGCACCAGGACAAATCGTTCCCCCTCCTTCCACAAATGGGCAACGTCGTCGGCCACCAGGTCATGGTTGATGGCTTTCCCGCCGCCGACCTTGACGACAAAGCGCACACGCTCCACGGTCAATCTCCTAGATGGGATGGAGGCCGGTGAATTCCAGACCGAGCTGCTCTTCCCAGCCATACATCAGATTCATCGCCTGCACCGCGCTGCCGGCCGCGCCCTTCATCAGATTATCCAGCGCGGCGATGGCGACGACGCGTCCCGTTGCCTCATCCAAAGCGAAGCCGACATCGCAATAGTTACTCCCTGCGAGGATTTTTGGCTCCGGAAAGCGATAGATGCCCTGTCGCTCCTTCACAATGCGAACGAACGGTTCCTCGGCGTAAGCAGCGCGGTAGGCGCGCCAAAGGTCTTTCTCCGTCAGGTTCTCCTTTAGGAAAACATGCGCCGTCGCCAGCGCACCGCGCACCAGTTCTACCGATGTGACACTGAAATGCACGGCTGGCGGCGGCCCGGCGCGGCCCAACTCCTGCAATACCTCTGCCGTATGGCGGTGGCCTACCGGCGCGAAGGAGCGCACCGCACCGCTTCGCTCCGGATGGTGCGATGCTTCGTTAGCCTGATTCCCTCCTTCGGAGGAACCGACTTTGACCTCAACCACAACGCCACGCGCCGGGTCGGCCAGGCCGGCGCGAAAGAGCGGCCACAACGCCAGAATGGTAACCGTCGCGTTGCAGCCGACGCCGCTAATGTAATGGGCGTTTCGCATCTCCTCACGATGCAATTCCGGCAAGCCATAGACGAAGCGCTCCAGCCATTCTGGGGCAGTATGTTCATGGCCGTACCAGCGCGGATAGTCGCGAGGATCGCGCAGGCGAAAATCCGCGCTCAAGTCTATCACGCGCGGGGCGCAACGTGCGAACTCGCCGATGCGCTTCATCGCCTCGCCGTGGGGAAGGCAGAGGAACAGGAGATCGCACTCGGCCAATTCTCCCACGCTGACAAAGGAAAGCGGCGGCTTGCCTGTGCGTCCCCGCAGGTTCGGATGCTGGAAGTGGACATATTGGCCCGCGTGGCGCTCCGACGTAACCTGCGCGACCTGCACGTGAGGATGCCCTAAGAGAAGGCGCAACACCTCGCCGCCCGTGTAACCGGAGCCACCGACGATAGATGCCCGAATCATCTATGGTGTCCTTGCCAGGCGGTTTGTCTGCACCGCACCTGATGGCGAAGCGCGCCAGCCGTTGGCGGCCTCCCAACCTTCCTCGGCCACCTTCACAACAAAATCAATCACGCGTCCGGGGATGTCCACGCCGGTAGGGGCGATGCTGTTGCGGAACTCCATCGTATAGTTGACCTCGTTGACCAGGAATCCTCGGTCGGGGTCTTCCAGCACATCCACCGCGACGACGCCGCCCCCCACAGCACGGCCTGCCGCCACGCAGAGCGCGTTGAGTTCCGGGGTGACCGGGCAGTTGCTGGCGATTCCGCCACGGGCCGTGTTTGTAATCCAATGTTCCGAGTTGCGGTAGATGGCGCAGATCGTCTCGTTGCCCACGACAAAGGCGCGGATATCGCGGCCGGGCTTGCGAATGTACTCTTGAATGTAGAAAATGGAATGGTGGTATGTACCGAGGATCTCTTTGTGCTCCAGCACGGCTTCGGCTGCCTCCCGGTCATTGATCTTGGATAGAAGGCGCCCCCACGAGCCGACGGCGGGCTTGAGCACGACGGGATAACCAAGCCGTTCTATCGCTTCCAACGCGGATTCCGGCGTGAAGGCGATCAGAGTGCGGGGGGAGGGGATGCCGTCGCGGATCAGCGCGCTGGTGGTTAGAAGTTTGTTCCCGCAAGTATCTGCCACCTGGTAGGTATTGACCGTAGGTACACCCCAATCGTCCAGGATGCGCAGAGCATAGAGGGCGCGGGAATGGTTGATGCAACGCTCCAGCACGACGTCATATTTGCCCCAGCCGTTTTGCTGCATATCAAAAATGACGGTGCGGTCGTCTATTTGCTCAAATGGCAGCCCGCGCTTCTCCATTGTCTCAAAGAGCAATTTTTCCTCTACGCGAATGCGGGAGCATAATACGCCAATTCGCATAGTGATAAGCCTCCGTCTGGGCCTATAAAAGATATCAGAAGGGCTCATTCTCCCCAGTCTTCTTCTTCTTGGGGAGCAAGGTCCAATTGCAAGGGGTTGAGGCCGATGACCTCCAGTTCGGTTCCACAATCGGGGCAGGTGATGATCTCGCCGACGAGAATTTTACCGGTGAGCGTTATCTCCGCCTCGCATTCGGGGCAGGTGGCCGTCATATCAGCATCTCCTTCGTATAGTCAATTGAATATCTCTGGCAGTCTGTTATCATCTGCCGGACGCGAAGCCTCACGCATAACCGCAGAGGCGATAAAATTCACCACCTCATCAGTAGACGCGTGTCCGCCTAGGTCAGGTGTGAGTGGGCCGGCGGCTAAAGTCTCCTCTACAGCCGTCCATATCTGCCGGGCAGCATCGGTTTCGTGTAGCCAATCAAGCATCATGGCCCCGGCAAGGATCGCCGCGATGGGGTCTGCTATGCCCTTTCCAGCAATGTCAGGAGCGGAGCCATGCACCGGTTCAAAGATGGCGAAGGTCTCTCCTACGTTGCCCGATGGCACAAGACCTAAGCCTCCCACCAGGGCAGCGGCCTCGTCAGATAGGATGTCACCAAAGAGGTTAGTGGTAACCAGCACATCAAAACGTTCTGGGGTTTGCACCAACCGCAGGGCTGCTGTATCCACCAGCATTTCCTCTACCGTCAGCCCGGTGAACTCCGAGGCAACCCTTAGAACACTGCGACGAAAAAGCCCGCACGTTTCGCGTAGTATATTGGCCTTATGAACGATGGTTACCAACCCGCGACGCGCTTGTGCTAATCGGCAGGCCAGGCGACCAATGCGTTCAGATGCTTGCCGCGTGATGACCCGTTCTGCGATGGCAACCTCTCCATCGTCCTGCAATCGCTCGCGCCCGGCATAGAGACCCTCCGTGTTCTCGCGCACGATGATGAGATCAATGTCGGCACGTGTGCCGGGAAGGGACCGCACAGGGCGCAGATTCGCATAGAGATCAAGGCTCTGTCGCATCTGCACGATGGGGCTGCGATAGCCCGGAACGGCAACCGAGGGCGACGACACTGCCCCGAAAAGGGCCGCTTGACAGGTGCGCAGCTTGGTTAGGGTTTCCCCTGGCAATGCCGTCCCATGTTCCTGAAAACAGGCCCACCCTGCTTCCAGAGGAACCCATTCAAAAGCGATGCCTGTAGCCTCTAACACGCGCGCCGCCGCAGGGATCACCTCGCGGCCGATGCCGTCACCGGGGATCAGGCCGATCCGATAACCCATAGCCGGCTATCCTCCTCCCTCCGACCACTTACTGTAGCCTTCCGGTATCGGTGTCCCTAACCTACGGCAGAGCATAGGGATGAGCCCTCCGGCTTCAATGATGGCTAACACGGTGGGGGATAGCGGCGGAAAGGCGAACTCGCCCTTCGCGCAACGGATGACATGCCGTACCAGGTCTATCTCGGCCATCTCGCCATGTCTCAAAGCGGCAACTGCATCTGGACAGGTGATCGCCGGCAGGCCCAGATTGATGGCATTGCGGAAATAGATTCGCGCGAAGGATGTGGCGATCACCGCGCCGATCCCCAGATATTTCAGGCAGGCCGCGGCCTGCTCTCGCGAACTGCCGCAACCCCAGTTGCGCCCACCCACCACGATGTCGCCGGGGCGAGCACTGGCAGCAAATTGCGGATCAAGGTCTTCCAGCGCGTGGCGCGCGATCTCCGCCGGATCTGTCACTGTATAGGTGTACTTCCCCGGAAACATGACATCAGTATTGACGTTATCTCCGTACTTCCACACCCGACCGATGATCGTCATGGTCAACATTCCTACAAATCATTCGGGCTCGCGATGACACCTTTGATGGCAGATGCGGCAACAACCGCCGGATTCGCCAGGTAGATCTCTGCTTCCGGCTGCCCCATACGTCCCCGGAAATTCCTGTTCGCGCTGGAAATGCACGTCTCGCCTGGCGCAAGGATGCCAAGATGGTTTCCCATGCAAGGGCCGCATCCCGGAGGGCCAAAGACCGCTCCGGCCTCCATCAGGGTAGCAACATAACCAAGGCGCAAGGCTTCCATATAAACTTGGCTGGAGGCAGGGATGACGAGAAAGCGGGTTCCTGCCGCCACGCGCCGCCCGGCAACCACCTTAGCAGCCTCCGCCAGGTCTTCCAGCCGCCCGTTGGTGCAGGTGCCCAGGAAGGCTTGATGCACGCGTTTGCCTACCACCTGGGATAACGGCACAACGTTATCCACCGTGTGGGGGCAGGCGACATAAGTTTCTAACGCGCTCGCGTCGTAACGATATTCGGCAGCAAAGCGCGCGTCGGGGTCGGAGTAAACCGGCGTGAAAGGTTCGCCAGTGCGTTCCCGAACCCAGGCCAGCGTTATCTCGTCAGGTGGAATCACGGCGTTCTTCGCGCCCATCTCGGCCATCATGTTGGGCAGGACAAAGCGTGATTCCATGCTCAGGGCATAGATGGCCGAACCGGTGAATTCAATGCTGCTATAAAGACCGCCGTCCGCGCCCAAGTCACCAATCAGGCGCAACGCGAGGTCTTTTGCGGTGACACCAACCGGCCAGGTTCCCTCAACTATGACCCGTATGGTCTCCGGCACCCGTAACCACAGCTCGCCCGTTGCCCAGACCGCTGCCATCTCAGTGCGCCCGATCCCCGTGCCGAGAGCTCCTAATGCCCCATAGTGTGTAGAATGTGAATCGGCTCCCAAGATCAGCATCCCCGGACGCACCAGGCCTTCTTCGCAGAGAACCTGATGGCAGATGCCGCGTCCCACTTCAAAGAAATGCCGGATACCCTGCTCGGCCACAAACTGACGCACCTCTGCGTGATTTTGCGCGTGTTTGGGTGTCGGCGGGGGAGAGGCGTGATCAAGGGTGATCGCCAGACGTTCAGGATGTTTTACCCGTGACTGGCCGATGCCCTTGAAGATGCGCCATATCGCTGCCGTGTTGTCGTGGCTCAGGGCCAAATCCGGCTGCGCGTCCACAACTTCGCCGGCAACGGTGGCCGGCAAACCTGCTGCCCTTGCTAGAACCTTCTCTGCAAATGTGTACCCCATCGCCTAATCCATCAACTGCTTATCGGTCCGCTGCTCCTATTGTCTCCATCAATTCGTCCAAAGCCTCTGCAGCGCGCCTGTCGTTGCCCGCTCCAGTCTCCCAATTCCGGAGGATGGCATCCACATCTTCCATCGCCATAGGTTTCTGGTCGGCAACGGCCTTGATTTGCGCTGTGGCCTCCTTCAGCTGCTCGTCCGTCAGGCGCAAACCCAATTGCTCCGCGCGCGCCTTGATCGCGTTCCAGCCGGTCAGCCTATGCGCGATATGTATGTAACGGGTGAGACCGAAATCCTGAGGGTCCAGAATCTCGTAGGTGGATGGATTATTCAGGATCGCCTTGGCGTGAATCCCTGCCTTATGGGTGAAGGCGGTGATGCCGGTGATATAGTTGTTGAAAGGGATCTGCACGCCCACGATCCCGGCCACAAGGTCTTCTATCTCTCGGAGCATCTTTAGGTTGTATTTCATCACCAAGCGTTTGTCGGTGACGTAGAGACGCGCGATGAGACCGCCGAGAGGGGTAATGCCATTTCGTTCGCCGATGCCGAGGACACTGGTATCTATGTGCGTCGCGCCGGCCTCCAGGGCGGAGAAACTGTTGGCGATAGCACAACCGGAATCGTTGTGACCGTGAAACTCAATGTCTGCCTTCACGGTGCGGCGCAGGGTTTGTACCAGATCGTACACCTGTCGTGGCGATGCGACACCTACCGTGTCGGCAATACCGACGCGATCCACCCCCAGCTCGTCCACTGCCCGATAGACGACCAAAAGGTCAACCAGATCGCTGCGGAAGGAATCCTCGCTGGAGAAACGCACCTCAAAGCCTTGGGACTTGATGTAACTGACCACCTCAAAGGCCGCTTCAATGATCTGCGGAATGCTCTTGCCGTGGCTGAACTGGCGCAGGTAGGACGAAGTGCCGAAGAGAACGTCAATGCCGTGGACACCCGTTTCCATGGCACGCTTGGCGTCCTCCATATGGCAGCGAGTGTGGGTAAGCAATTTGCAACGCAGGCCAAGGCGCGCCAGGCGTCGCGCATCCGCGAAGGATTGCGGTGACGCGCTAGGTGATGTAAGTTCAATGTATTCCACACCAAACGCGTCCAAGGCCTCGGCGATCTGTACCTTCTGGTCGGAGGTATAGAAGGCCCCGGCAAACTGCTCTCCTTCGCGCAGCGTTGACTCAATGATCGCATAACGGTCTATCGGCATCAGATACCTCCTGGTGTCACATTCGGGGTCTCATACGATCTGAACGGCAGAAAGCCTCGCCGATGCTGCCCATCATAAAGAAACCGGCTCCCCCAACCTTGCGGTCTGGAGCAGCCGGTCGTCATCGCAGCCTTGCGAGCGAAACGCCACTAACCAGACTTGGGGTCCGGCTTCTTGTTCTCGCTCGCCTTCTTGGGTGTGTAGGTTTTGACGACGTTCTGCATAGTCGTCGCCCTCCCACGAATTGCCAAGTTTATACCACAAGGCCCCATAATTGTCAAATCGCGGCGTGACCAAAAAGGCGTGTCTCTACGAAGGGTTGCGTCGTCTGCTCATGCACGCCACTACCGGTCGTAGAGCACCATTTTGCTTTCGTCGCTTATTTAGACGGATCAACTCGCCAAGATAAGTGATTCCTGACAAAACTGTAAGGAAACTGCGTTGACAACGCGACCCAATTCGTGTACAATGACAAATAAGTGGCCGGTTGTTCAGCCAGTCGGCGGTGTTTGCTGGGTCCGTACAGTTTTCGCGAAACATCCAGCGGTTGAGATCAATGTTAATGAGCGTCTGAGGAGAGATAAAGCCGTGACAGCCCGTCCGTGGTTACGACCAGTGATTTGGTTCCTGAAACTGCTTCTTGTCGCGGCGCCGGCCATCTTTGCCGTTACCCTCATTGAGTTTTTGCCTGCGCAACCACCTGCAACCCCTACGGTGCCTTTGGTCGCGGCTCAGCCTCGCGCGTCTGCTACCGCCGATTTGAGCGCACCGGCGCCCGCAGAAGCGACCCCGATACCACCTTCACCAACTCCTACCGCGTCGGCCACTAGGACACCGACACGCACGCGCACGCCGACCCGGACGACCACGCCGACCCGCACGCCTACATGGACGCCCTATATCGTGACACCGAAGCCGCGGCCCAAGGACATTTTTGAGGCTGCCGCCATCGCGGCGAAGGAAACCGAACAGGTACAAAAACTGGGGCCGCCTACACCAACTCCTATCAACCTGGTCACGGCCACCTTCACCCCCGCGCCGATCGTCGTCACCAATACGCCCACACCGGCGAATGCCGCCACTCAAGAAGCGCGCGATCGGCTGGCGACCGCCGTTGCCTTAACCACAGGCACGCCGACGCCGGTGCCTCCGTGGGTCGTCACCGCCACTAACACGCCACGGCCTACGCCGACGCCGGTTGCCATCGCGCTGAGGGATCTGCCGTCTAATGCTCCCTCTACCCCGCGCCCTGCGCCCACGCAGCCTGCATTCCCGCGCGTTCTTCTGGGCAAGATTTTGTTCCTCTCGGACCTGACCGGCCGCGTAGAGGCCTATGTCATGAACCCAGACGGTTCCGGCATCGCGCAGCTGACAAGCCGCTGGCCTTACGACCGGTCAGAGCAGCGAGACGCCTACTCCGCCAGCGGTGCCTACCGGGCCTATTCCGCGCGCGATGACAACCGACATAGCCAGATCTTCTACTACGACAGTGCCTTTAACGTCGCGCGGCCTTTGACCTTCGTTGGTGCCGGTGTACGCTGGTCGCCTGCCTGGTCGCCGGTCGCGAACAGGGTGGCCTACGTCTCCAACGAGGATGGCAACGACGAGATATACGTGATCGCCCTTGGCGAACGTAACGGCCACAGGTTAACCATCAACACATGGGAATGGGACCATCACCCCAGTTGGTCGCCCGACGGACAGCAAATCGTCTTCATGTCCAATCGCACAGGAACCCGGCAGATCTGGGTGATGAATGCCGATGGCAGTGGCCAACGCCAGCTGACCGACGGAACCTTCAACGCGTGGGACCCTGTTTGGGTCAAGTACATTCCCTGAAGTGTTCGTCACAAAACCAAAAAAGTGACCGTGTTCCTATTGACAGATTGCGAGATCTCTGATATACTAACGTCTAGTATGCGGAATGGCGAGGTTTGTGGTGAACTATCTGACCGGCATTAGCACGTTGGTATCCCTCTCCGGGTTGGTGATTAGCCTGGCCCTTGTTGAGCTTCTTGTCATTGGCAAGGAGCCAATCCCGGTTGGGAATCGGGCCAGGTAGTGTAGAACTACGTAAGCAGCGACGCTCAGGACCCTCCCCAACCGGGAGGGTCGTTCTTTGTAAAGAAGTAGCGTCGGGACTGTCTGCCGACACGACTTGTTAACGGCGCGATGCCGTCTGGCGATGGAGCCCCAGTGTGCGCAGTGAGTGCTGCACATGACTGGGGCCTTTTTATACCTGTTATCCGCTCATCGGATGAGATCAGACCTTCATCATCCGTCGGGCAAATATCTCAGGAGGTAGGCGCAATGCAATTGACCGGTGCAGAGATCATCTGGGAATGTCTCCTGCGGGAAGGCGTGAGCGTTCTTTTCGGTTATCCCGGTGGGGCCATCCTCCCTACTTATGATGCCTTGTCCAAGTACCCCCAGATTCATCATGTCCTCGTGCGTCATGAGCAAAACGCGGCTCACATGGCCGACGGCTATGCCCGGGCATCCGGCAAGGTCGGGGTCTGTATGGCAACCTCAGGGCCCGGCGCGACGAACCTTACTACCGGCTTAGCTACGGCGATGATGGATTCGTCAGGAATCGTCGCGATCACCGGTCAGGTGCCCACCAAGGCGATAGGATCCGATGCCTTCCAGGAAACGGATGTCACAGGTGTCACTCTGCCTATTACCAAACACAATTACCTGGTCACCCGCGTAGAGGACCTTGCCCAGACTATCCGCGAAGCGTTCCACATCGCGCGCACGGGTCGTCCCGGCCCCGTTCTCATTGATGTGCCAAAGGATGTGCAAAATGCCACGACGGAATTCGTGTATCCCACAGAGCCCGTGCGTCTGCCCGGCTACCGGCCTAAACCTTCTGCTTCGCCCGAACAGATTCGTCGGGCTGCGGCGCTCATCAACGCCGCAAAGCGGCCGGTCGTTCTGGCGGGGCACGGCGTCACCATCTCCGGAGCTCAAGATGAACTGCTGAAATTTGTGGAGAAAACCGGCATCCCGGTCTCTACAACGCTCCTGGGCATCTCTTGCATCCCCGAATCCCATTCGCTCTGCCTGGGTATGATGGGGATGCATGGAGAGGCCTACACCAACCTCGCGATTCAGAATTCCGATCTGGCCATCGCCATCGGCATGCGCTTTGACGACCGCGTGACCGGTAATCTGGCGAATTATCTGCCTCATGCCGACGTGATTCATGTGGATATTGACGCCGCTGAGATCGGCAAGAATGTGCCGGTTGATGTTGGCATCGTAGGGGATGCCAAAACCGTTCTCCAGCAATTGCTACCGCTGGTGGAGCCGCGCGATCACAGTGACTGGCTGGCCCAGATCAACGAGTGGCGAAACGAGACGCGCGCCCGCGATATCATCCATCAGGAATTCCCGGACGATGTGCTTCTCGCGCCCCACGTGATGCACGAGCTCTGGCGGGTGACGGGCGGCTCCGTGTTGGTGACAACGGATGTCGGCCAGCATCAGATGTGGGAGGCTCAGTACTTCCAGCATGATCGCCGGAACCAGTTGATCACCAGCGGTGGTTTGGGCACGATGGGCTTCGCTCTCCCTGCGTGCATGGGCGCGAAGTTCGCCCGGCCGGATGAAGAGGTCTGGTGTGTGGTTGGCGACGGTGGCTTCCAGATGAGCATTCCGGAGTTGGCTACCGTCGTCCAGGAAAAATTGGACATCAAGATCGCCATCATCAACAACGGCTTTCTGGGCATGGTGCGACAATGGCAGGAACTGATGTACGAAAGGCGTTACGTTGCCACTCCTCTCCTGCAACCCGATTTCGTCAAGCTGGCCGAAGCCTATGGGATCATGGGGATGCGCGTGAGCCGACAGACGGAGCTCGCCCCGGCAATAGCGAAAGCACGGGCCCACCGCGGGCCGGTGTTGATAGACTTCCGCGTGGAGGAGGAGACCAACGTATTCCCCATGGTAAGCCCGGGGCGCGCCTTGCACGACATGATCCGTCGCCCCATGCACCTTGTCGCGACCGAACCGGCAAAATGAGGAGTAAAGATCATGAAACACACCCTTGTCGCTTTGGTGGAGAATAAGCCCGGCGTCCTGAACCGGGTAGCCAGCCTGTTCCGACGCCGCAACTTCAACATTGCCAGCCTGACCGTCGGAGAGACGGAGACGCCTGAAATCTCACGCATGACCATCGTGGTAGATGCCAGCCGCACCAACGCGGCGCTGGTTGAGCAAAATCTCCTGAAGCTAGTCAATGTGATTGCCGTGCAAGACGTGACCGAAGAGCCTATCGTAGCCCGCGATCTCGCTCTGATCAAGGTAAAAGCTACCAGAGAGACGCGTGGCGAGATCATGCAATTCGTTGACATCTATCGGGCCAAGATCGTGGACGTCTGCGCCGACAGCCTGATCGTTGAGGTCACAGGGCCGGAAGCCAAAGTGCAGACCTTATTGGACCTGCTGCGGCCTTTTGGCATCCTGGAAATGGTGCGTACCGGGCGCGTGGCAATGGTGCGCGGCAGCGGCGCGTATGCAGGTAATGGCTATCGTAGAAACGGCAACGGTGAAGGAGAGCGCATCCCGGTCCCCGGCGCCGACGGGCGCGAGGGCGTATAAATCCTTTGCACAACGATTTTGGCTTCAAAATCCCACAACCCGGAAAGGAATCCCATGGCAACAATCTACTACGACAAACAGGCCAACCTGGAGCGCCTCAAGGGACGCAAGATCGCTGTCATCGGCTACGGCAGTCAGGGCCATGCCCATTCTCTGAATCTGAAAGAATCGGGTCTGGACGTGAGGGTGGGTCTCTATCCCGGCTCCAAATCATGGGCCAAAGCCGAGGCCGCCGGCCTGCCGGTGAGAACGGTGCCCGAAGCAGCAGAGGAAGCCGACATCATCATGATCCTAACGCCCGACATCGGCCAGGGCAAGCTCTACCGCGAGGAGGTCGCCCCTGCGATGCGGCCAGGCAAGACACTCATGTTTGCCCACGGCTTCAGCATTCGTTTCGGCCAGGTCGTGCCTCCAAAGGATATTGATGTGAGCATGATCGCGCCCAAGGCTCCGGGCCATCGCGTGCGCGAGGTGTATGTGCAAGGAGGCGGTACGCCTGCCCTCCTTGCTGTCTATCAGGACGCCAGCGGCCATGCAAAAGAAGACGCATTGGCCTATGCCAAAGGGTTGGGCTGCACCCGTGCCGGTGTCATTGAGACGACCTTCGCCGAAGAAACCGAAACGGACCTCTTCGGTGAGCAGGCCGTGCTCTGCGGAGGAGTGAGCGCGCTTGTGAAGGCCGGCTTTGAGACGCTCGTGGAAGCAGGCTACCAGCCGGAGATCGCCTACTTTGAATGTATGCACGAGCTCAAATTGATCGTGGACCTTTTCTATCAGGGTGGGCTCAACTACATGCGCTATTCGGTCTCGGATACAGCGGAGCATGGCGACTATTACGCGGGGCCCAAAATCATCACCGACGAAACGCGCGCGGTCATGCGCCAGCTTCTGGCAGACATTCGCAGCGGAGCCTATGCGGAGGAGTGGATTGAGGAAAATCAGAAGGGACGTCCCTGGTTCAACGCCAAGCGCGCCGAGGAAGCCAATCATCCCATTGAACAGGTGGGCCGTGAACTACGGCGGATGATGCCTTGGCTCAACCCCAAGGAGGTTATTCCGGGGCAAGGTGGCGCTTGAGATGCCTGGTGAAGAGAAGGGGGGTGAGGCCCGTGGCAGAAGATGGCCTTGAAGACGACTTGAATGATCTTAGCGCTGGCAGATACTGCGGCCTACGGGCCGACCATAAACCTGACATGAGACCGGCGCGGATCCATCGCCGGTCGCAAAAGGAGTACCCCCAATGAGTGATGATGATGGCGTTGTCCCGATTACAAAGGAAGATGACGGTCGCGATGTCGTTCTGGTCTTTGATACGACGTTGCGCGACGGTGAGCAATCCCCCGGCGCGACTCTGCACCTGCGGGAGAAAATGGAGATCGCCCGGCAGCTGGCGCGTTTGGGCGTGGACATCATAGAAGCGGGTTTCCCTGCGGCCTCTCCTGGCGATTTGGAAGCGGTGAAGCGCATAGCCGAGACGGTAGGCCGCGAGCCACGCACCGATAAGTTCGGTCGTCCGGCGCCGCCACCTGTGATAGCAGGCCTCGCGCGGGCAAACAAAGACGACATAGACAAGGCCTGGGAAGCAGTGCGCCCTGCCCTGCGACCTCGCATTCACACCTTTCTGGCGACGTCGGACATCCACATGGAGCACAAGCTGCGGATGACGCGCGAGCAGGTTGTGGAGCGCGTGCGCGAGATGGTAGCCTATGCCAAACAGTACTGCCAAGATGTTGAGTTTAGCCCTGAAGACGCCGGCCGCTCTGATCCCAACTTTCTCTTCCAGGTTCTGGCAGTTGCCATCCAGGCCGGTGCAACTACGTTGAACATCCCGGATACCGTCGGTTACACCACGCCGGGCGAGTTCGGCCAGTTGATCAGAGACATTCGCCGCTATACTCCCGGTGCCGACAAGGTCGTTATCTCCGTACACTGCCACAACGATTTGGGCCTGGCGGTGGCCAACACGCTGGCAGGTATTGAGGCAGGCGCGCGCCAGGTGGAGGTAACGGTCAACGGCATCGGTGAGCGCGCGGGCAATACCTCTCTGGAAGAGGTGGTGATGGCCCTCTATACGCGCAGACAGATATATGAAGTTGACACAAACATCATCACCCAGGAGATTCATCGCTCGTCCGACATGGTGAGCCGCTATACGGGCATCGTCGTCCAGCCGAACAAAGCCATTGTCGGCGCGAACGCTTTTGCTCACGAGGCAGGCATCCACCAGGATGGCGTTCTGAAGTACAAGCGCACCTATGAGATCATGGACGCGCAGACGATCGGCCTGCCCGATAGCAAACTGGTTCTGGGCAAGCATTCAGGCCGCCATGCCTTTCGCCGGAAGGCCGAAGCGATGGGGTATCGCCTGGATGACGAACAACTGAATGCCTGCTTCGCCCGTTTCAAGGAACTGGCCGATAAAAAGAAGACGATCAGCGATGCGGACATTGAGGCGATCATCTCCGACAGGCTCTATCAACCCGTTGAGATTTATTCGTTAGACCGCGTGCAGGTACAATGTGGCAATGCTTCCATCCCCACCGCCGTCGTGCGCCTGCGCGGTCCTAATGGGGCAGTTTTCACCGAAGCCGGCTTCGGTACCGGCCCTGTGGATGCCGTCTGTCAGGCGATCAAGCGCATCACCGGCACAGATGCCCGCCTCATTGAGTTCACCATTCAGGCGATCACAGAAGGATTGGACGCGGTGGGCGACGTGAGCATTCGCCTGGAGGAAAGAGAACCTTCAGCGGCAGAACGACCTGTTGCCGCTGGGGAGCCGCGAAGGCGTCGCGTCTTTTCCGGTCGCGGGGTGGATACCGACATCGTGGTTGCTTCGGCCAAGGCCTATCTGCAGGCCGTCAACAAGTTGCTGGCCGCGCGAGATGACGCGTCGGCAGTTATCCCCGTGGGAGACGACGGGAAACAGACTGTGAATGTGTGAATCGGCCATGCGCGGTTTCGGCGGGAGGTCATAACCTCCCGCCTTGCGTCGCATCTCAGCATGATTGCAGGCAGTGCTGCCACCGGCCAGAGATGCCCCCGTCAGGATGTTCTGGCTTGAACTGTAAGCGATTTATGGGTTAAAGGAGGACATCCGGTGGAAGCACATCATAGCAAGTCACATTTATATCGCCGGCCCTGGACGCCGGATGAGGATGAACACGATTCCTGTGCTCTGATCGCCAACATCCGGAAAACGGCGGAGGCGACCCACGGCAACGTAAAAAGAACGTTGGAAGCCCTGGCGAAGATGGGACACCGGACGGGCGACGTGGATGGCGAGGGCGACGGCTGTGGCGTCCTTACAGATATCCCGCGTCGCCTTTGGATGCAAATCCTGGAGGAAGCAGAACGTCCCGGCGCGTTGGCCCTGGATAGACGCTTTGCTCTTGGGCACTTCCTGATCCCCCGCGAGGCGCGCCACGAGTCCTGGCGCATCAAAGAGCATGTGTTGGGACGGCTGCGGGCTTCCGGCTTTGAACTGTTGGCCGAGCGCGCTGGCGCAGTGCGTACCCTGGCATTGGGAAAACGTGCGCGCGAGCAAGAGCCTGAGTTCTGGCAGGTAGCCGGGCTCTGTGGCGGCTGTCCCGTCGATCAGATAGATCATAAACTTTACGACCTTCAGTTAGAGATTGAGCGGGAAACTCCCATCCACGTCGCCTCGTTCAGCGCGTATAGCGCCGTGTACAAAGTGCGAGGCACGGTAGAGACGTTGTACCACTACTATCCTGATCTGCGTAGCCCCAACTTCCTATCGTCCATTACCATTGGACACAGTCGCTATTCAACCAACACGCTGTCGGTGTTTGAGCGAGTGCAACCATTTTCCCTCTTGGGGCATAACGGCGAATTGAACACCATCGCTCAGCTCCGTGCCGAAGCCCAGATGCTCCATACCCAACTGGTCGTTGCCGGTTCCGATTCCCAAGACCTGAATCGCTTCCTGGAGGAATTGATCCATCATTACGGCTTCAGCCTCTTGGAGGCCATGGAACTGGCCTTCCCGCCCATAGGCCATGAGTTGGAGCAGGTGACACCGGAACTAAAGGCCCTTTATACCTTCTATCGGCAGGCCGTAGGACCTTTCGCCCAAGGGCCCGCGGCGATTGTGGCACGTTATGCCGACGAATGTGTCTTCAGTGTGGACGCCTTGGGCCTGCGACCGTTGTGGTTCGGCGAGACCGAAAAAGAATATTTCTTCTCGTCGGAAAAGGGTGTGGTGCCCCTGGATATCATGGTGAGGGACCCAAAGCCTCTCGCGCCGGGCGAGAAGATGGCGCTACGGGTGCGCTTGGGGCAAGGGGTGAAGGTGCTGGAATATCCGGAAATACAGGCCACTCTTTTGCAGTTGGCAAAAGCGCGCTTCATGTCGCGGCAGGCGGATGCCATCAGCAGGCAGCAGAAGCAGTATTACATGAGCGCGCTGGCCGACATGGAACCGGCATGGTCGGCAGCGGTGAGTGTAGCGCAAGGGGGTAAGGCCGTTGGGGGAAACCCGCCGCCTGTTCCTCCCGCCTATGAGGTCACGGCTGCGCCTGCTGCCGCGCCGGTGAAGGAAACCCTAGAAGACCAACCCATAGCTCAGGAACGGTCACATGATTGGGGGCCTGCCGATCTGGGAGAACACTTAGATAGGTGGCTGGCGGCCTTCGGTTGGAACCGCGACGATCCCAAAATGTTAGATACATTGGCCGAGACGGGCAGCGAACCGATCGGTTCGTTAGGCTATGATGGGCCTCTGGCTGCCCTTAGCCGCGAGCGCCAAAACTTGGCCGACTACTTCAAAGAGACGGTCGCGGTGGTAACCAACCCCAGCATTGACCGCGAACGCGAGACGGAACACTTCTCGCTACAGGTGCTGGTCGGGCCACGCCCGGACCTTTTTACCGGTCCCTCGGAAGCCGCGCGCTGCGTGGTACTAGACCTGCCCATCCTTCTTGGCGGCCAACCCGGTGCATCGCCCATCTCCCTGGAGGAGGAGCGCGCCCTGGCCCAATCTCTGGGTGGGATGCGGTTAGAAGATCTGTTGGCGCAGTTTCCGCCCCAGCGCGTCTGTCGCCTCAGTATGGCTTTTCATGAGCACGAGCGGCTGCCTGCTGCGCTGGACCGTCTGGGCATGGAAGCCGTTGCTGCCGTGCGCGACGGCGCGCAGGTGCTGCTGCTGGATGATGGCGATTGTTGGCGTGAAGGAAACCTCTGGATTGATCCTCATCTTGCTGTGGCCCAGGTGGATCGCGCCTTGCGCATGGCGGAAGCCGACATTCAACCCGGCGATATGGGGAGGCCAAAGGCACTGCCGGTCAACCTACGTCGCAAGGTGGGCATTGTCGTCCGCTCCGGCGCGCTGCGTACGCTTCACGACCTCATTATGGCGTTTGGGATGGGCGCGAACGCGGTCAACCCCTATCTTCTGCTGCGGATGAGCGCGCTGGGCGAGAATCAGCGGGCGGAGTCGGAGACGCGAGCCGCACGCGTCGCCAACGTGATAACGGCACTATGCAAAGGGCTGGAGAAAGTGATCTCCACCGTCGGTTGTCACGAACTGCGCGGTTACGGACGGTTGTTTGCCAGCATCGGCCTTGCCGCGGAGATCGCGGAGCGGTTTGAGACGGTGAACTATTGCGGCTCTGCAAGAGTGGGAAGAGGCTGGGCACAGTTGGAGGAAGATGCGCGCGCTCGCGCGGCGGTTATTCACGGCAAAAGCCCGGCGCAAATGGCACGCACATACCATTTCTACCCAAAGCTATGGAAGGTTGCAGGCAGGGTCGCGTCCGGTGAGGCAACCTACTCGGAATTCCTGGCCCAAATAGAGGCTTTGGAAGCGGAACAACCGGTTGCCCTGCGCCATGCCTTGGGTTTTCGCTTCTCGGGGCAGGCCGGGCCTATCCCTGCGGATGAGGTGGACATCGGCATCAAAGGCAACGATCTGCCGTTCGTCATCAGTTCCATGTCCTTTGGCTCGCAAGGCGAGACCGCGTTCCGCGCCTATGCCGAGGCTGCCTATCGGCTGAACATGATCTGTCTCAACGGGGAAGGCGGTGAAATTCCCGACCTCATTGGACGCTATCCCCACAATCGCGGTCAGCAGGTCGCCTCGGGTCGCTTTGGGGTGAACATTCAGCTCCTCAACGCCTCTAACCTTTTGGAGATAAAAATCGGTCAGGGCGCGAAGCCCGGAGAGGGGGGGCACCTGCCGGGAAAGAAAGTCTCACGCAAGGTCGCGGCGGCCCGTCACGCTCGCCCCGGCGTAGATCTCATCTCACCATCCAACAACCACGACCTCTATTCCATAGAAGACCTGGCGCAGGTCATTGAGGAGTTGAAGACGGCTAACCCGCGCGCTCGCGTCAGTGTGAAAGTGCCGGTCGTTCCGGGAATCGGCATCATCGCCGTCGGCATCGCCAAAGCCGGGGCCGACATCATTAATCTCAGCGGTTACGATGGCGGCACGGGGGCCGCGCGCAAACACGCCCTGCAATATGTGGGGTTGCCCGCAGAAATTGGCGTGAAGTTAGCACATCGGGCCCTGGTTCAGGCGGGGATTCGCGACCGGGTGGAGCTGTGGTGCGATGGCGGCATGAAGTCGGCTGCGGACGTCGTGAAGATGATGTGCCTGGGTGCGAACCGCGTCGGCTTCGGCACGATGGCGATGGTGGCCATCGGCTGTACCATCTGCCGCGCCTGCCAGACCGATACCTGCCATGTCGGCATAGCGACTCAGATGGAAACCGAGGAAGAAGCGCTAAGCCGCGGTGTCAAGCGTTTCGTGCCGCAGAATTTTGAATCGGCGGTGGAGCAATTATGTCGCTTTTTCCATGCTCTTGGCGCGGAGACCCAGGCTCTGGTGGGCCGGTTGGGGTTCCGCCGTGCCCAAGACCTGGTAGGCCGCTCTGATTTGCTGGAGCAGGTGGTACGACTCTCTGAAGTTGACCTGTCGGAGCTGTTGGAACCCGTGACCTCTCATGGCCTGCGCGTGCCCGGCGCGGTGGACCGGGCCATACGCCGACCGCGCAATCATTTAACTACTCTGGTCTCGCAGATGATTATGGAGGCGGTTGAACAAGGCGAGAAGACGGTTCTCTTTGAGGATGACCGCGTGAACGCCGCGGATCGCGCGTTGGGCACTCATTTGGCCGGGGAGCTAACTCGTTACTACCGCCGTCTGGCAAGCACAAATGGACATAATAGCCATTTCGTCAGCACCTCTCTGCGTTTCTATGCCAGTTCCATTGCCGGTAACGGCCTCGGTGCGTACAACAGTGAAGGCATACAAATCCTGGTGGAGGGCGGCGTACAAGATGGGGTGGGCAAAGGAGCCCTCGGCGGTAAAGTGGTGATCCTCAAGGGCATGAACCATAACGGCGTCCTGGTGGATGGTTCGGTCGGCAAGAGTTTCGCTTATGGCGCGCAGGGCGGGCTGTTCCTCGTCCAAGGGGACGCGGATTCGCGGGCCTGCATCCGGCTATCCGGCGCAGAGGTCGTCATCGGTGGCGAAATGCGAGCACCTTTGCAGGATCACCTCGGCTTCCTAGGCGCGCGCGCCAATGTCAAGGGCTTCCTGTGCGAGTACATGACGGATGGCCGCGTGGTCGTCCTCGGCGATCCGGGGCCGTGGATTTGTTCCGGCATGACGGGAGGCACGTTGTACGTGCGCCTGCGACCGGAATTCGGCCTGGATCAGGCGGCCATCAAACGTCGCCTTGCTAAAGGCGCGAAGGTTCAGATGCTTCCCGTCGGCTCGGCAGATGAGAAACCACTAACCCGCCTTCTCCATGCCTATCGCGACGAACTCGCGGCCGCGAACCAACAAGAGGAAGCTCAACGCATTGATCGCCTGGCCGCCGAGTGGCGCAGCTGCTTCGTCAAAATCGTGCCGACGATGGGGACGCAGGTGGATCAGGAAATCTCAACCGAGTAATCAACATCACGATCATCTATAGGAGACGAATGTCCGGAAGGAACCTGTTCAATAAGGTCTGGGATGCCCATGCTGTGCGAGAGCTGCCTAACGGCCAGACGCAACTTTTCATTGGGTTGCACCTGGTGCACGAGGTTACATCCCCCCAGGCGTTCCAGATGCTGCGGGAGAGGGGGCTGCGTGTGCTGTATCCGGAGCGAACTTTCGCGACGGTTGACCACATCGTGCCCACGACGGGCCACGAACGGCCTTTTGCCGATGAAATGGCCGAGGCGATGATGCAGGAGTTGGAAAAGAACGCGAGAGACTTCGGGATCACGTTCTTCCATCCGGGCACGTCACGTCAGGGTATTGTGCACGTTATCGGGCCGGAGTTGGGGCTGACTCAGCCCGGCATGACGATCGCCTGTGGAGATTCCCATACAAGCACACATGGCGCGTTTGGCACGGTTGCCTTCGGCATCGGCACCAGCCAGGTTCGCGACGTGCTGGCGACGCAGTGCCTAGCAATGAATCGCCTGAAGGTGAGGAAGATAGTGGTGAACGGGGCACTCGCGCCGGGCGTTTACGCGAAGGATGTCATTCTGGAGATCATTCGCCGCTTGGGCGTCAAGGGCGGCATCGGCTACGCTTACGAATACGGCGGCGAGGTCATTTCTCGCATGTCCATGGAGGAGCGGATGACCGTGTGCAACATGTCCATTGAAGGTGGTGCCCGGTGCGGCTATGTGAATCCGGATCAAACGACCTACGATTACATCAGAGGGAGGCCCTACGCGCCGCAAGGTGATGCCTTTGACCGAGCATTAGGCTACTGGCAGTCGGTTGCTTCCGATCCGGATGCCTCTTACGACGACGTCGTGGAGATCGACGGTTCGGCTCTGGAACCCATGGTAACCTGGGGCATCAATCCAGGACAGGCCATACCGGTGAGCGGACGAATCCCGCGCCTGGACGATCTGCCTGCGGCAGAACGTGAGTCTGCCGGGCTGGCTCTCAAGCACATGGGCTTCGCGGAAGGCGACAGCATGAAGGGGAAGCGCATAGATGTCGCCTTTCTGGGTTCCTGCACGAATTCGCGTTTGTCGGATCTGAGGGAAGCGGCGAGGATCGTGAAGGGAAATAAGGTTGCCAAGGGCGTGAGGGCTATCGTGGTTCCCGGTTCGCAGCAAGTCAGGCTCGCGGCAGAGAGGGAGGGTTTAGATAGAATCTTCACCGAGGCCGGCTTTGAGTGGCGATATGCCGGCTGCTCCATGTGCCTCGGTATGAACCCCGACGTTTTGCGGGGCCGTGAGGTCTGCGCTTCGTCGTCTAACCGGAACTACATCGGCAGGCAGGGAAGTCCCACAGGGAGGACCTTGCTCATGAGCCCGGCAATGGTGGCTGCCGCTGCCATCGTCGGCGAAGTTGTTGACATAAGAGAATATCTGCCATCATCCGGTAACCCCACGAGGAAAAGGACATGACACCGCAAAGAATCACCGTCGTCAGAGGGCGCGGCATTGCAGTCAGGGGCAACGACATTGATACCGACAGGATCATTCCCGCCCGCTACCTGCGTGAGATCACCTTCGCGCGCATGGGCGAGTATGCCTTCTACGATGAGCGGTTTGATGCCCAGGGCAACAGAAAGCCCCATCCGTTTAATGACCCGCGCTTTCAGGGGGCATCCATCCTGGTGGTAAACGAGAACTTCGGCTGTGGTTCTTCCAGGGAACATGCGCCACAGGCACTGATGCGCTGGGGGATCAAGGCCATCGTCGGAGAGAGTTTTGCCGACATCTTCTCCGGAAACTGCGGCATGTTGGGTGTGCCGACCCTCCTCCTGGCGAAGGCGGACGTAGAGAGACTTATGGACTTCATAGAGGAGGCTCCCGAGACGGAAATAGAGGTTGATCTTGAGCGGAAAGTCGTGAAATACAACGGTGCGGAGCTATCGGCCAGGATGAATGAGTCTGTGCGAGATTCCCTGCTCAAAGGGACGTGGGATACCACCTCTTTGATGCTGGAAGCGGAAAACGAGATCAGAAGAGTCGCTTCCACTCTGCCATATCTTACTAACTTTGCCTCATAGGAAGGGGACAGCATGAAGGCAACCATCGCGGTCCTGGCCGGAGATGGAATCGGGCCGGAAGTCGTTGCAGAGGGTGTCAAGGTGTTACGTAGCGTGGCCGCGCGCTTCGGTCACTCGTTTGAGTTACCGGAAGCGCTTATCGGTGGCTGTGCTATAGAGGCAACCGGCAAGCCGTTGCCGGATGAGACTTATTCTCTCTGCCTGGCGAGCGACGCCGTGCTTCTAGGGGCCGTGGGCGGCCCCCAATGGGACAACCCGGCAGCAAAGGTGCGGCCAGAGCAAGGATTGCTGGCGATTCGCAAGGGGCTGGGGCTCTTCGCTAATCTGCGGCCGGTACGGGTCTATCCGCAATTGGTGGAGGCCTCTACGCTCCGCCCTGAAGTCCTGCGAGGGGTGGACATCCTGGTTGTGCGCGAACTGACAGGCGGGCTCTACTTCGGTGAACGACAGGAAGGGGAAGAGCGGGCTTACGACACGATGGTTTACACTCGCCCGGAAGTAGAGCGGGTAGTGCGGGTGGCGGCGAAGGCGGCCCAGGGCCGGCGCAAGAAACTGACCAGCGTGGACAAGGCAAATATCCTTGCCTCGTCGCGTCTATGGCGGCGGGTGGCCGACGATCTGCTCAGGCGAGAGTTCCCCGACTTGCAAGTAGAGCATGTTCTGGTAGATGCGTGTGCCATGTATCTGGTCCGTCGCCCGGCGAGTTTTGACGTGATCGTGACGGAGAACACCTTTGGCGATATTCTGACCGACGAAGCAGCGATGCTGGCAGGCTCTATGGGCATGTTGCCTTCCGCATCGCTCGGTGAAGGCAGGCGTGGGCTTTATGAACCGATTCACGGTAGCGCGCCCGACATCGCGGGCAAAGGTATCGCAAACCCCCTGGCTACCATCCTCAGTTGCGCTATGCTTCTGCGTTATTCGCTAGGGCTGGAGACCGAGGCAAGGGCGGTTGAGGACGCGGTGGCCGCCGTCCTGGCGTCGGGCAAACGCACCGCAGATATTGCAACAAAAGGGGAAACGCCTATCAGCACGGAGCAGATGGGAGATGCTGTAGCGCAGCAGATCGCTGGGTAGGCTGTGGACTCCGACGATGAGCACATGGGCGGATGTAAAGGTTATTCTATTTGATCTGGACGGTACGCTCTACAACGGCGAGAGCGCGATCCCCGGCGCCATAGAAACGACCGATTGGCTGCGCGCGCGGGGCATGGCGCTGCGTTTTGTCACCAACACCACCAGCCGTGGCCGCGCCGTGCTTACGGAAAAGCTTCGCCGCTTGGGCTTCCAGGTCAATGAATCGGAAGTCTTCAACCCAACGGCGGCGGCAGGTGCGTATCTTCGGCAGCAAGGGGCCAGTGCTTTGATCCTGACGTTGCCCGCCGCGTTGCCGGACTTCGCTGGTGTGCGGCAGGACGATGAATACCCTGATTATGTTGTGGTGGGAGACTTGGGCGACCGGTGGACCTATGCTTTGCTCAACAAGGCATTCCGCCTGTTGCACGCCGGGGCACGGCTCATCGCGTTAGGGATGAGCCGCTACTGGCTTGCCGAGGATGGCCTTAGGCTTGATGTCGGCCCCTTTGTGGCGGCCTTGGAGTATGCCAGCGGTGTGAAGCCGATTGTGCTGGGTAAGCCCGCTGCAGAGTTCTATCGCCTGGGGCTGACGGATGTCGGTGTTGGGCCATCTCAGGCGCTCATGGTAGGCGACGACATTCAAACAGACGTCGCCGGAGCGCAGGCGGCAGGCTTATGGGCGGCCTTGGTGCGCACGGGCAAGTTCGCGGAAGCCGACCTGGCGCACGGCATCACACCGGACGCGATATTGAATTCGGTGGCCGACTTGCCGGGCCTGATCTCGCGCGGTGGCGTTAGAGGTGAGAGACCAGGCATCGGTCATTTGTAGTGGGAGGTCTCATGCGAATCGTCCTCTATGACACAACCTTGCGCGATGGAACCCAAGGCGAGGGCATCGCCTTCTCGGCGCGCGACAAACTGCGCGTCGCCCGCATGTTGGACGAGCTGGGAATGGACTACATTGAGGGGGGATGGCCCGGCTCCAACCCGAAAGACATGGAGTTCTTCCGGCAGGCGGAAGGCCTTAGCCTCAACCACGCGATCATCACCGCCTTTGGCAGCACCCGTCGCGCCGATACACCCGTAGAGCAGGACGCTCAGATTCGTACCTTGTTGGAAGCGGGCACGAAGGCTGTTGCCATCTTCGGCAAGTCTTGGGATCTCCATGTGACGCGGGTGCTTAACACCACCTTGGCCGAGAACCTGCGCATGATCCAAGATAGTGTCTCGTTCTTCGTCGCCCATGGCCGAGAAGTGATCTACGACGCAGAGCATTTCTTTGATGGCTACAAAGCAGACCGCGACTACGCCTTGCAAACTTTGCGGGTGGCGATGGAACACGGTGCCTCGTGGATTGTCCTCTGCGATACGAACGGCGGTACTCTCCCCTGGGAGATAGAGCAGATAGTGATGGATGTGCGCGAGTCACTGGGCAACGTGCCGCTTGGCATTCACACCCACAACGATAGCGAATGCGCGGTGGCGAATACGCTGGTGGCTGTCCGGGCAGGGTGCAGCCAGGTACAGGGAACCATCAACGGCTATGGGGAGCGGTGCGGCAATGCCAATCTAACCTCCATCATCCCGGACTTGCAACTCAAGATGGGGTATCATTGCATTGATGATCAACAGCTGGCGCGTCTGACCGACATCTCGCGCACAATCAGCGAACTTGCCAACCTGACCCCGGAACCACACCAACCGTTTGTGGGGCGCAGCGCCTTCGCGCACAAGGGCGGTGCGCACGTGAACGCGACGGTCAAACTGGAGGAAGCATACCAACACATTGATCCGGCCAAGGTGGGCAACCAGCGACGTGTCATCGTGTCGGAATTGGCAGGCAAGGATAACATCGCTGTCAAACGCCTGGAGTTGGGGTTAAGCGGCATCGGCAGGGCCGAAGAGCGCGAGATTTTGCGCCGAATTAAGGAACTTGAGCATCGCGGTTATCAGTTTGAAAGCGCGGAGGCTTCGGTGGAACTGATGCTCCGACGCGTCCAACCTGGCTACCAGCGTCCCTTTGAACTGCTGGATTTCCATGTGCTTGTGCAGAAAGATAAAGACAATGCAGACGGCGGTATGGCTGCCGAGGCAACGGTCAAAGTACGGATCGGGGAGCAGGTGATGCACACGGCTGCCGACGGAAATGGGCCGGTCAACGCCCTGGATGCGGCGGTTCGCAAGGCGCTCTTGCCTTTCTTCCCGATCCTTGCCAACGTGCGCCTGGTGGATTACAAGGTGCGCATCCTGGATGGCGACACAGGCACGGCGGCCACCACGCGTGTTCTGATTGACACAGCCTGCAACGGGCGCACCTGGACGACGGTCGGGAGTTCAACCAACATCATTGAGGCCTCTTGGCAGGCTTTGGCCGATAGCCTGGAATACGCGTTGTTGGTGGTCAACTGTCCTCAATCGCCGACGACAGAGCCCGCGCAGGGCTACGCAGCCTAAGCGCGCGTCGGCATAGAATCCACATCACGGCAGCAAACTATAAATGGGGGAAACATGAAATCAGATAGCGGCAACGGCAGCAACGGTCAGCGGGCGATGCGGTCCGATCGCATTAAGCGCGGGTTTGAGAGGGCACCGCACCGCGCCTTGCTGAAGGCAGTTGGCGTGCGCGACGAGGACATGAACAAGCCTTTCATCGCTATCGCCAATTCGTATGTGGACATCGTTCCCGGCCACGTTCATCTTGCCGAATTCGGTGAAGTGGTACGCCGGGCCGTGCGTGAGGCGGGCGGCGTGCCGTTCATGTTCAACACCATCGGTGTGGACGACGGCATCGCAATGGGGCACTTCGGCATGAAATATAGCCTTCCCAGCCGTGAGATCATCGCCGACAGCGTGGAGACGATGGTAGCAGCCCACTGGTTTGATGGGCTCATCTGTATCCCCAATTGCGATAAAATCACTCCGGGTATGCTCATGGCGGCCATGCGGCTGAACGTGCCTACCATTTTCATTTCCGGCGGCCCTATGAAAGCCGGTGTAACCTCCGAAGGAAAAGTGGTGGACCTCATCAGCGTCTTTGAGGGGGTGGGTTCATACAAGGCTGGCAAAATCAGCGAAGCACAGTTGAAGGAACTGGAAGATACAGCATGCCCCACATGTGGCTCTTGCTCCGGCCTTTTCACCGCCAATAGCATGAATTGTCTATGCGAGGCGTTGGGCATGGCTCTCCCCGGCAACGGCACGATCCTGGCGGTGGACCCACGACGCAAGGAACTGGCACGCCAGGCTGCCCATCAGCTGATGAAGTTGGTGGAATGGGATTTGAAGCCGCGCGACATCGTCACCTTGGAAGCCTTGGACAACGCGCTCGCCCTTGACATGGCGATGGGCGGCAGCACCAATACCGTCTTGCACACCCTTGCTATCGCCCATGAGGCCGGAATAAAGTATCCCCTCAGTCGCATCAACGAGCTGGCCGATCGGATACCGAACCTCTGTAGGGTCTCGCCGTCGTCGCCGTATCACATTGAGGATGTAGATCGGGCCGGTGGCGTCTCGGCCATTTTGTACGAGCTCTCCAAACAAGCGGGGGCGTTGCATCTGGAGGCCAAGACGGTGACCGGAAGAACGTTGGGCGAGAATATCGCCAACCACCCGTCGCAAGATACGGCATGTATCCGCACCTTGGACAATCCGTACAGTCAGACAGGTGGCCTTGCCATCCTGTTCGGCAACCTGGCGCCCGACGGAGCGGTGGTCAAGACGGCAGGTGTGTTGCCGGAAATGATGCGGCATCGGGGGCCGGCCGTAGTGTATGATTCTCATGACGATGCCTGCCGGGGCATTCTGTCGGGCCAGGTGAAACCCGGCGATGTGGTGGTGATTCGTTATGAAGGGCCTAAAGGTGGGCCCGGTATGCAGGAGATGCTCGCGCCAACCAGCAACATCATGGGGATGGGCTTAGGTTCCAGCGTGGCTCTTGTGACGGATGGTCGCTTCAGCGGCGGCACGCGCGGCGCGTGCGTCGGTCACGTCAGCCCGGAAGCAGCTGCCGGAGGCCCCATCGCCTTGGTTGAACAAGGCGACATGATCCGGCTGGATATTCCGGCCCGCCGCCTGGAGTTAGAAGTGAGCGACGAGGAATTGGCGCGCCGTCGTGCCCGCTGGGTTCCTAAGGACCCCGGCCCTCTTCCCTCTTATCTCAGCCGTTATATCAGGTTCGTCACCTCAGGCAGCGAAGGGGCAGTATTGCGCTGGTAGGCAGCTACACATAACATCATATTTGTAGGGAAGACCCGCCCTTGCTCTCGGCAGCGACGGGTCTTCGCTTTGTTATGACGTCAACGCATGGCGCGCGCAAGGACTGTATGGGGGGCTACGGCATGACGTTTGAATTGGAGCGATAATATCTGATGCGTTATGCTGATCGTCAGGAGGTGGCTATGAAGTTTGAGAACCCGTTGGATAAGGTAAAGCGACTGAAGCAGGTGCAACCGAAGTGGCAACCAGATACGCGCGTGCCGCCTGGGCAATTCGTGACGGAGAAATTTCCGGTTTTGCACTACGGCCCTGTGCCCAAAGTGGACTTGGCGAAGTGGGATTTCCGCCTGTTTGGTCTGGTGGAATCGCCGGTGCGCTTCACCTGGGAAGAGTTTCGCGCGCTTCCAGCGACGCAGATCACCTGCGATATCCATTGCGTCACCCGGTGGAGCAAGCTGGATACGACCTGGGAGGGTGTAAGGTTTAAGGACCTTGTCAGCCACGTGAAGATACGTCCGGAAGCAACCCACGTGATGGCCCATTGTGAGTACGGCTTTACGACCAATCTTGCTCTTGATGTCCTGATGGACGATGATGTTCTCCTCGCCTGGGGTTATGACGGAAAGCCGCTGGAACCGGAACACGGTTATCCTCTTCGTCTCCTGGTTCCCAAGCGTTATTTCTGGAAGAGCGCCAAATGGGTCCGGGGGTTGGAATTCATGGCGGGTGACCGCCCAGGATTCTGGGAGCAAAACGGGTATCACATGGAAGGGGATTACTGGAAGGAACAACGCTTTGGCTGGTAAATGTCGTTCTGATGCGGATGTGCGTTCCGGCTAGAATCGTGATATACTAGGGTCGGCTCAACCGAATTATGCCACTCATTCTACCCCTGAGGAGGGATAACATGGCCGAAGCTATCCGCGTCACCGTCTGGAACGAGTACCGCCACGAGCGACGTGATCCCAAGATCGCACAGATCTATCCGCAAGGAATACACGGCGCGATCGCCAATTACTTGCAGGGACTGCCGGGAGTGACGGTACGCACAGCCACCCTGGATGAGCCCGAACATGGTCTGACCGATCAGATACTTTCCTCGACGGATGTGCTCATCTGGTGGGGGCATATGGCTCATGAGGAAGTGAGCGACGCGGTGATAGGGAAGGTACAGGCCCGTGTGTGGGATGGCATGGGGCTCATCCCCTTGCACTCTGCCCACTTCTCCAAGATCTTCAAGCGGCTCATGGGCACCAGCTGCAATCTCAAATGGCGCGAGGCCGGAGAGCGAGAACGGGTCTGGGTGGTGGATCGCGCACACCCTATCGCCGAAGGGCTTGGGGAGTATTTTGAAATTCCCCACGCCGAGATGTACGGAGAGCCGTTTGACATCCCGCAGCCAGACGATCTGGTATTCATCAGTTGGTTCCAGGGCGGGGAGGTTTTCCGGAGCGGCTGCTGCTACCATCGTGGACGGGGCAAAATCTTCTACTTCCGTCCTGGGCATGAGACATACCCGATATATTACCAGCCTGAGGTGCTCAAGGTGATCGGCAATGCAGTGCGTTGGGCTGCGTCGCCCCGGGGTGTTGCTTTTGCCTTCGGTAATGTAAAACCTCTGGAGTCTTTGTAATAATCCGTCCTACACCGGCCACAGCGATGCCAGCTTCCAAGCCAATTTCTCTGTGAAGAGCCCCTCTCATATGAGGGGCTTTGCTTGTTTCTGGCTGCCTCACATGCCTGTCGTTATGGAAGCCCCGGCAGGTAGAGGTTTGACAGGCAGGGAGATATGTGGTAGGATCGTCATATCAAGTTCAGATAATGCATCTTATCTGAATTTGATATGCCGACCTGATCTGGAGAACCATGAAATGTCCCCTTCATACCCGATTATTGCCCAGGCAATTGAGGATTTTCTGAACGAACCGGAAATGGACGCTGCGACCAAGGAACGTACGCACCATACGTACCGTACCGGCCTGCGCGCGTTCATGGCCTTCCTCTCGGAAAGTCGGCTGCCTCCTGAGACGACTACAACAGACTCGCTGAAGGTATCGGTGCTGCGCGATTTCTATCGCTGGCTCCTGGCGCAGGAACCGACGCACGCGCCGGGCGAACGACTCTCGGCCTTGACGATCCATACCTATATAGCTGCCGTGACAGCGTTCCTGCGCTATCTGGAGCTCCGACGCGGTGATACCAGCCTTCTGACTTTTGAATTGGAACGAGCCCGCGCTCGCCTGGGCAAGTTGGAGGCTCCCTATCCTCCCCTCAATTTGCCGGAGCAGATGCCTCGCGTGATCGTATATTATGACAACCTGCCCCTGCCGGAAGGCAACACTCCTCGGGAACGGCAACAACGGCTCAACTTGTTACGAAATCGTGCAATTCTACATGTGCTCTATTCCTCCGCTGGGCGGATCAGCGAGGTCGCTTCCCTCAATCGTCGGGATGTAGAGGATGGTTATCGTGAGGAAGCGGTCATAGTGGGTAAAGGCGGAACATCACGCGTCATATACTTTACCTCTGAAGCGCGGGCCGCCCTGCGCGCTTACCTGCAAGAGCGAGGGAACGATGGCGTGAGCGCGCTGTTTGTCAACCATCGCGCTGCTTCTCCTGCGCGACGTCGCCGGCTCTCGGTAAGGAGCATCTGGAAAGTCGTGAAAGAGGCTGGCATGGCCGCAGGTGTGCCGGAGGTAACCCCTCACTACTTCCGGCATTATAGAGGGTCAAAACTGTTGGAAGCGGGGTTAACGCTGCCAGAGGTACAGGAGGTGCTGGGCCATCGCAGCATTCAGACGACACGTCGCATCTACATCCATTTGGACAAAGAGAGATTGAAAGAAACCGTATTCACCCGTTCGCCTTCGCCGGCCGAGTTGCTGCGTGCATTGGAGGAGAAGGAGCGAGGAACGCAAAAATAGGAGGGCCGGGCGCGATGATCCGCTCTGTGTTGTGTCTTGCCCCCCCTCACCTTTTCGTAGTGGTAACACGGTAGTTATTATAGAGAGGAGCAAGGCGTGCAGGGAGCCTGCCGGTGATTAAGGTCCCCTGGGCCTGAAATTCCTCTTTGTCAACGATGCCGTGCCTGTGGAATGCCGCGGCCAATTCCCCTTCCTTGTAAGGAAGGCACACGGTCAAAGGAACCATCGTCTCCGCCAGAACGGCCTCAATGCGGGCCAACAGATCATCAAGGCCGACCCGCCTCTCTGCCGAGATCGGCACCGCGTTGGGGAATTCGCTCAGGAGGGCCTTCAGTTTGGAGGGGCTGTCCAACCTATCTATCTTGTTGAGCACCGAGATGATCGGCTTGTCCGTCACCCCGATCTCTGCCAGCGTTTCTCCGACGGCGGCTACCTGTTGCACAGAATTGGCATGAGTAATATCTACTACGTGGAGAAGCAAGTCCGCCTCGGATATCTCCTCTAATGTCGCGCGGAAGGCCGCGATAAGCGTTGTCGGCAGTTTTTGTATGAAGCCCACAGTATCCGTCACAAGGACCTGGCGACCGCCGGGCAGGCTCACCCGCCGCGTCGTCGGATCCAGGGTGGCGAAGAGCTGATCGGCAACATACACGTCGGCATCGGATAGCGCATTGAGCAGCGTGGATTTGCCCGCGTTGGTGTAGCCGACGATGGCGACAACAGGTATGCCCGCGCGTTGTCGTCGCTCGCGGTAGAGCCGACGGTGCGTCCTTACTTCTTCCAGCTCTCGTTTAAGGCGGGCAATCCGGCGGCGGATCTCCCGGCGATCTACTTCCATTTGTGTCTCGCCGGGTCCTCGTAAGCCTACACCCCCTGTGCCTCCACGCCCCGCCGCGCCGCCGGCCTGGCGTGCCAGATGCGTCCAGGCTCGCGTCAAGCGCGGCAGGCGATATTCATATTGAGCCAGTTCTACCTGTAGCGCGCCTTCGCGTGTGGCAGCATGGCGCGCAAAGATGTCAAGGATCAGCACGGTGCGATCCAAAACGCGCGTGCGATCTCCTGCTGCTTTCTCTAACTCTCGCTGCTGGCGCGGTGAAAGCTCTTCATCAAAGATGATCAAATTCGCGTCGGTTTCATCGCGCAGCATGAGAACTTCGTCCAGTTTGCCCTTACCGATAAGGGTAGCAGGGTTCGGCTCGGCAATGCGCTGATAGGTCCTGCCTACGACCTGTACGCCTGCGGTGTGGGCCAGCTGTGCCAGCTCGTCCAGCGAGTCTTCTATCGTCCAGCGCGGGTTTACGTGGACAGTGTCCTCCGTATTCGGCTTAAGTTCTATGCCGACGAGGATGCCGCGTTCGTTGGGAGGACTGGTGAGGATCGGTTCTTTGTGGATGGCAAAACCTCCTACTTAGTATTTGAGAAACGTAGCAACTAATGCCACCATTTCCTTCTGTACGAAGATTGTAGCAGAGCAGCCTATTCACTGTCAAGTAGCTTGCACCAGAACCTCCATCGGCGCGTGTATTTCGTATAGTGAGCACTCTCACCCTCCAGGCAGTTCGATCCCTGGTGGTGTTGTAGTCCATGATCGCTATGCGAAAGAATCTAGCATCACTAGGACACGTCGAGGTACCACCATAGAACCAAAACACAAAGGCCACAGTAAGAACTGTGGCCTCTAACAGGTTTCAGAAACTCTCTACAGAGTCACTAACCAGTATCGCCAGAAGAACCGGGCGCGAGGGGGGTCTCGGCGGTTTCCAAACCATCCTCCCCGGCCTTCTTCACGACCGCTTCGGCGGTATCGCCGGCGTAGTCGTTCGTGGCCGGCTGGCGACCATTTCCCGCTATGACACCCGCCGGTTGCCGCGGCGTTAGCAGGGCATAGACTTCCGCGCTGGAGAGATCGCCCTTCTCCAGCAGCGCTTTCGCCACCGCATGTACCTCATCCGCATGCATCGTCAATAGCCGCTCTACCTGCTCCTCAGCATCGGCCCAGAATCGGTCAATGATCCTCTGATCCAGTTGCTCGGCCCGCATGGGATGGACACCGAAGTATCCCAGGTCCGCCAGAGCCATGATGCGCGCTCTGGCCTGCTGGAAATCGCTGCTGGCCCCCGTCCAGTACTCGCCCAGGAAGATCTTGGACGCCACATGCCCCGCCATGGACACCATAATATCCGCTACGATCCGCCTCAGAGGCATGGCGTAGATGTCAAAGTTCGGCACCGGCAATACGTATCCCAGCGCGCCGCTCCGTCGTATGATGGTCGCCCGCACGATGCGCGAGTCCGGGTCTAGGTAGTATTGTGCCACCACATGCCCCGCCTCGTGATAAGCAACCTGGCGCTGCTGCGCCGGTTCCATCTCCTCAATGGGGTTCTCCAGTCCCATCGCCTGCTCCTGGAAAGCCAATTCAATATCGCGCTGCGATACGGAATCGCGGCCATCAAACAAGGCCAGACGTACTGCGTCCTTCGTGATAGCCGCGGCGATCTTTGCTGGCGTTGCCCAAGCCGTGTCGCTCACCAAAGCCTCAACATCAATGTCGGGGTCGTGCTTGATTTTACTCAGGTAGCCCTTAATGATCTCTCGCCTTCCACTGCGATCCGGCTTATCCACGATGATTGTCCGGTCAAAGCGTCCCGGACGGGTGAGCGCGGGGTCCAAGACATCGGGCCGGTTGGTAGAACCCAAAAACAGGACGTGCCAATCGCGTGGGGGCAACTTCTTGCCGAAGAGCTTAAGGATTCTCCCTTTCAGTTTCTCTATCCGCCCCATCTCGCCGATACCGTCCATTTCATACAGCAGACGCGTCAGCGCGCCGGTGCCGCCGCCAAACAGAGGGCTGACAGCTCCCTGTCCTCCTTGTCCGCCCATGACTCCACCGCGGGACATACCCACCGCGTCAATCTCGTCAATGAAGGCGATGCAGGCCCCATACTCTTTTGCCAGTTTCCGGGCTTTGCCGACGAACCACATCATGCGGAGCACATCTACGCCCCAGAACATCGCCCGAAAGCCGGAACCTTCTATAGAGATGAAAGCGATACCTGCCTCGCCCGCCATGGCCTTCGCCAGAAGCGTCTTCCCTGTGCCTGGTTCTCCCGCCAGGAGGATACCGTTGATGTACTTGCCTCCCATCTTGATGAACTTGTCGCGATCGGAAAGAAGCGTGATCCATTGTCTGACCAGGCGCACCAGGTTCGGCTGTCCCCAATAGTCGGCAAACGTGACAGATTTGGGATCACCGGGGCGGATGATCTCCACTTTGGTCTGCGCCATGAACCAGAATATGGCAACAAACTGTATGATCGCAAAGACGACAGCAAAGGCAAGATTGATGGCAAGACCAAAGATCTGAAAGAGGACGGTCAGCACGGTCGCATTGACCGTAGCCCACGCGATGATGCCGATAATCAGCGATGGCAGCCACAGCCGTCGAGCTAATTTCCAGGCGCGGGCGCGAGGAGAATTGCGCCGCTCCAGGTAGGTTTTCGGCCTCCTGGGGCTCTCAGAGGCTCCATTCCGTCGCGATCTCCGCGCACCATCGCCCGATACAGTCACGGTTTCCACCGTCGGAACGACCTTCTCCATCCGACACCTCCCCGCCCGTCACAGAACAGGCGTACTGACTATATAAGCATAGTACTCCGATGCTGCCCATTATCTGTAACCGCGCTTCCCCACCTAACGCTATGCTAATCTCTTTAGGTTATAAACTTATCACCGGCCGGCAAATAATCGTATAATCGTGAGACAAAGACAGATTTTGCCGTGTGCAAACAAATTGTAGCACCGATAGCCTCGGCACGCAACTCGCCTCCGCACATTCCGACCCTTGCTATGCGTCCCCCGCTTCACCAACTTTGCACTCTACCTTCATAAAATCTTCACCGCACGCAGACAGGGTTATGTTATAATGACACAAGGAATCCCAACAAGGAGTAGAGCCGATGTCTGGTCCTTCGGCCAGCAAGCGCATCCTCGTGGTGGATGACGAGAAGAAAATCGTTGCGCTGGTCAAAGCCTATCTGGAACAGGCAGGATATCATGTCTTTATCGCCGGTGATGGACAAGAAGCATTGCATATCGCCCGACGCGAACGCCCCGACCTCATCATTCTGGATTTGATGTTGCCCAAGTTGGATGGTTGGGAGGTGAGCCGCATCCTTCGACAGGAAAGCCAGGTTCCTATCATTATGTTGACGGCGCGTGTGGAAGACACCGACAAGATCGTAGGTCTGGAACTGGGTGCAGATGATTATGTCACCAAACCTTTCAACCCTCGGGAACTTGTGGCTCGTGTCCGTAGCGTCCTGCGGCGGGCACAAGGGCCTCCCCTTGCCGCAGAAGTGCTGCGAGTAGGCGAATTGATCCTTGACCGTGGTCGCCACGAAGTAACGGTGAAGGGCAAGATCGTTTCTCTGACGCCGACGGAGTTCAACCTTCTTTCGGTGTTGATGGCCAACCCTGGGCGCGTCTTTAGCCGGTTAGAACTTCTGGATCAGGTACAAGGTGTCGCCTTTGACGGCTACGAGCGCACCATTGACGCGCACATCAAGAACCTGCGGGCCAAGATAGAGGCGGACCCTAAGCAGCCCAAATACATTGAGACCGTTCACGGTATAGGCTATCGCCTCAACGATCGTTCCCGATCCGGAGAGTAGATTATGCGGAAGATAGACCGACTATGGGTGCGGCTGACAGCCTCTTTTCTCCTGATCACGGCCCTGTCCATCGGCATCGTCGCCGTCGCCGCCAACCGCACCACCACGGCAGAGTTCAATCGCCTGGTATGGCAGGGCCAGATGATGTCGGATAGCGGTATCGTGAGAGCGCTAACAGGCTATTACATCCAATACAAAACCTGGGACGGTGTGGAAACGCTCCTGCGCGATCACGCTATGGCCATGAGCGGCGGGCCGGGCCGGGGACGCATGATGGGGCGACGAGTTTCTCTCCTGCTGGCCGATGCTCGCGGTCGTGTGGTTGCTGACACGAGCGGCCAGCGTCGCGGCAGCCAGATCAGCCCATCGGAACGTAAGAACGCGGTGCCCATCTCGGTCAACGGTCAAACCGTCGGCTGGCTGGTAGGCATCGGCAGCCCGGCACTGAATCCTCAAGAAGAGGTGTTCCTGAGACAGGTGAACATGTCTCTTGTCGGGGCGGGGTTGGTGGCCGCCACGGTAGGGCTTGGTTTGGGCATTGTGCTGGCGCGCGGCCTCTCCGCACCCCTGGCACGCCTCACAAGGGCTGCGCGTGCCATCGCACAAGGCCACCTGGAGGAACGAGTGCCTGTCGGTGGCAGTACGGAAATGCGAGAAATGGGCAATGCCTTCAATCAGATGGCCGAGAGCCTGGCCCAGGCGGAGAGGCAACGCCGGAACATGGTCGCCGACATTGCTCACGAACTGCGCACCCCCCTCGCCATCATTCAGGGCAACCTGCAGGCACTTCTGGATGGCGTCTATCCCCTGGAGCGAGCGCAACTCATGTCGCTTCAGGAGGAAGCCATATTGCTCGGCCGCCTGGTGAACGACCTGCACGAGTTAGCCCTGGCGGACGCGGGGCAACTGGAATTACAGATGACATCCGTAGAGCCTGGCGAACTGGTGCAGAGCACCATCATGGCCTTCTCCGGTGCCGCGTCGCAACAAGGTATCGCCATACGCGCCGAGATAGAGCCCGCCCTGCCCCCGGTGCAGGGCGATGCTGCACGGATAGGACAGGTGCTCCGCAATCTCCTGAGCAATGCCCTGCGCTATACCCCTGCCGGTGGTGAAATCGTCGTTCGCTGCGGGCGCCTTTCGGACCCAACCGGTGTCCTGCTCAGTGTCAGGGACACCGGTCAAGGTATCAAAGCCGAGGACCTGCCCCACGTTTTTGACCGGTTTTATCGCGGTGATAAGTCCCGCTCTCGCGCCAGCGGCGGCGCCGGCCTGGGATTGGCCATCGCCAAACGCATCGTTGAAGCCCACGGCGGGAAGATAGGCGTCAAGAGCGAATATGGCCGCGGGGCAGAATTCTGGTTCACTCTACCCACGGCAAATTAATTGTGGTATAATGCCCAACGATGAAACGTATCTTTCAATTCGCCCTCCCCTTTTTATCCTTACTTTCCATTGGCCGCCCTGCCTCCTTAGTCGCCGAATCCGCTAAGGAAGCGACCGACAAACCCGTTCCTATCGGACGATTGGTGAACAATCTGGCCTGGCCCGTCATCGCCGAAAACCTCCTTCAGACCATGCTCGTCACCGTGGATATGATGATGGTATCGCGCCTGGGAACTGCGGCGGTAGCCGGCGTCGGAGCAGCCTCTCAGGTGCTTTGGGTCATCGGTTCAGCTTTCTCGGCCATCACCGTTGGCACCACCGTCTTGGTAGCCCACTTCATTGGGGCGCGCGACCCCGAAGCGGCCAGCCGTGTAACCAAGCAATCGCTGGCCCTTGGTCTTGCCAGTTCGGTCGTTATCGCGGTGTTAGGAACCCTTTACTCAGAGCCGATTATCGCCAGCCTGGGAGCAGCCCCCGATGTAGTGAGAGATGGCGCGACCTACCTGCGCATCTCCACCCAGATGAACCTGTTCATGATGATCATGTTCAATTTAGGGAGCGCGCTGCGCGGAGCCGGAGATACGCAGACGCCGATGCGCATCACGGCATTCATCAACGTCATCAATGTCGTCGTCGCCTACGCGTTGATCTTCGGGCATTTTGGGCTGCCGGCCTTAGGGGTAGCTGGCTCTGCCTGGGGAGCCAGTATTGCACGGGTAGTCGGCAGCGCCATGATGCTAACTGTCCTCTTGCGCGGACGTGTGCCCATCTCCCTGCGAGGAAAGGCAGATTGGCGACCTGACTTCGGCTTGATTGGGCGGATGCTGCGCGTGGGCGTCCCATCTATGATTGAGCAGCTCTTCATGAGCGGTGGCATGTTGATCTATGGGATGATCACCATCTCTCTGGGCACGGGCGTCTATGCGGCACAACGGATTACGTTCAATGCTATTTCCCTCGGCTTTATGCCGGGCCTCGGCTACGCGATGGCCGCGACGGCCCTCACAGGCCAGAGCCTGGGCGCAAAAAAGCCGGAACAGGCCCGTCTGGCTACCTGGCACGCCACCCGTTCTGCCCTCGTTTGGATGTCCACGATAGCCGTGATGATGTTTCTCTTCGGCGTGCCGGTCATGCGCTTATTCAGCGACGACCCGGAGATCGTCGCGATGGGGGCAGCGGCTTTGAAAGTCATCGCGCTCACGCAACCCCTACAAGCCATCGGTCAGGTGCTGGCAGGCGGCCTGCGGGGAGCCGGAGATACTCGCTATCCTATGGTTATTACAACGGCAGCGATCTGGCTGGTGCGGCTACCGTTGGCTTTCCTGTTCGGGCCGCTACTGCGATTGAGCCTTGCCGCCATCTACGTATCCAACGTAGTGGATTCCGCCTTCCGTGCAGCGCTGATGTGGCGTCGCTTTGAACAAGGCAACTGGCAACGTATCCGGGTCTAGAATGCTATGGGCCGAGCCGGCGGCCTCTATGCCAGCATCTAGCGAATCACCTCAAGGCCGCCCATGTAGGGCCTAAGAACCTCCGGGATGATGATGCTGCCATCGCGTTGCTGGTAATTCTCCATCACCGCGATCATGACGCGCGGGAGCGCCAGGCCGGAACCGTTGAGGGTGTGGACGAACTCCGGCTTGGCTCCCGGCGCGGGGCGATAGCGAATGTTGGCACGGCGGGCCTGAAAATCGCGGAAGTTTGAGCAGGAACTGACCTCCAGCCATTCTCCGCAACCTGGCGCCCACATCTCTATGTCGTACTTCATGGCCGCGCTGAAGCTCAGATCACCTGTGCACATTTGCACAACGCGGTACGGTATCTCCAGGCGACGGCACACATCTTCGGCATTATCCACCAGCTTCATCAGCTCTTCGTCCGAAGTGTGCGGTTCCACAAACTTAACCATCTCCACCTTATCAAACTGATGACCGCGCTTGATGCCACGCACATCACGGCCTGCTGCCATCTTCTCGCGCCGGAAACAGGCGGAGTAGGCAACATGGTAGATCGGCAGCGAGCCAGGAGGCAGGATTTCCTCGCGATAGAGATTAGTGACCGGAACTTCCGCCGTGGGGATGAGCCATAAATCATCCTCCACGTCGCGATAGAGGTTGTCGCCGAATTTCGGAAGATTACCCGTGCCCACCAGACAATCGGCACGCACCAGATACGGCGGATAGATCTCGGTGTAGCCGTGTTCCTGGATGTGAAGATCCAGCATCCAGGCGATGAGCGCACGCTGAAGTCGCGCCCCCAACCCTTTCAGGACGTAGAAACGGCTTCCCGATAACTTGACGCCACGCTCAAAATCCAGGATGCCCAATGCAGGCCCTAAATCCCAATGGGGGATCGGCTCAAAGTCAAACGCGCGCTTGGTCCCCCATTCCTTAACGACGCGGTTCTCACTCTCGTCCTTTCCGATGGGCACATCCGGGTGCGGGAGATTGGGGATTTGCAAGAGCGCTTCGCGCAACTCCTGATCCACAATGTGCAGCCGCTCATCCAGGCGGGAGATGGCATCGCCCACCTCGCGCATTTCGGCGATCTTGGCCGCGCGCGCATTCGCATCTTTCATACGTCCGATCTCTTTAGAGACCGCGTTGCGCCGCGCCCGCAGCGACTCCACCTCGGCTACAAGTCGCCGTCGCTCTTCGTCCAATTCCAACACCTGGTCTAGAGGCGCGGTCATGTTGAGCGCGATCAACGCCTGCCGCACAACGTCGGGATGTTCACGGATAAAAGTTAAGTCAAGCATAGAACCCTCCTGGCATCCTCATCGGCTTCAGAAAACAAGAAGCCCCCGTCCCGACCAGGACGAGGGGCTCCCGTGGTGCCACCTGGCTTTGTTCTGGTACCTGCGCGCCAGAACCTCATTACGGCCTTATAACGGAGGCCAGCGGCGCGAGATACTGCGAGCGACCTTAGGCAAATCACGCCGTAGCGGTCACTTGGTTCCCCCGCGCGACTCAGGAGAGGATTTCGGTCAGCCCGTGCTGCCACTTCCCACCATAGATGGCTCTCTGGAAGCCGTGACCTAACCTACTTGTCTCCGTCAACGTCTTTTCAATCCCCTGATTTGAGGCCAAGTTCTAAGGTTTGGTATTTACTCCTCCGCTGCCTCTTCCTCTTCGCCCTTAGCGGCCTTACCCTTGGCTACCACTTCCACTTCAGCGGCCTCTGCCGGAGCCGCGGCTTCCTCCTCAACAACCTCTTCGCGGACAGCCGACAGGTTCGCTACCGGCTCATCGGGATCGGCGAGTATCTCCACTCCTTTCGGCACCTGCAGGTCCTTCACGAGAATGATCGCATCAAAGTCTGTCAGGCGACTGATGTCCACCTCAATAGATTCCGGTAGATCGGCCGGCAGGCACTCAACCTCAACTTCCGTAAGGGCTTCATTCAATAATGCGTCGCCATTGGCAACAAGAGGTGAACGCCCCACGAAATGCAGAGGAACCGTGGCGCGCAATTTCTCCGTCATGCTGACTTCATAGAAATCTACATGCAGAGGTAAACGGTTGAGAATATCGCGCTGAACTTCGCGCACAAGAACCGTCTGCGGTGTTTCGCTTCCGGCCACCTTGAGAGAAATGAGGCGGCTCTCGCCGGCGCGTGCCAGCACTTTGTTCAACGTCTTCAGTTCAACTTGCAACAGGCGAGGTGCGGTGTGGTGTCCGTACACGACAGCGGGGACCCATCCTTGATTGCGCAGTCGCTTCACACGGCGTCCCTGTATTTCACGCGGTTCCGCGGTAAGTTCGATCTGCATCGGCATCTGACGAAGCTCCTTCAGCAGTCTCTTGCCAACACACAGCGGCCCGCGCAGGGCGGGCCGATCAGCAAGTAATTTTATTTTACCCGACTTCCATTGATTCGTCAAGTCTCAAACTCTGAGGTTCAGACATGAGTTCGGACAGTTGGCTGGACGAGAAGTATGAAGGCGGCGAGCACCTGCTGGAGGAGACGACGCAGCGTCTTGGCCGACAGGTTGACCTTATGTTTGAGCAAGATGAAGAGGCCGGAGTAAAGCTGCCA
>FWPU01000372.1_pt1 | contig 144376 bp, 137 predicted proteins | sample 2228361 | NCBI WGS metagenome assembly FWPU01 (sample SAMEA103939777, study PRJEB20133) | metagenome | reverse complement strand
GGCGCCAGCTTGCATCTGTGCCAAATAGCGCATGTAGCTTCGGAGCTTAGAAGCGTCAACTTGCGAGCTGGGGCCGTAGGCTACGATTACCCACTCCAAGAACTCGTTGTAGAACGATGCAGTCAAACCAACCTCTTGGGCCGCCGGTGCCTGCGCTGCTATACCGGAGAATACGATAGCCTGCAGCGCGTCCATCCGAGAATCTAAGCCTCCTACAACTTGGTGGACGGCAGACTGGATCACGGCCTCGATGGCGTTTTTGCCATTGGGGTACTCAGCCATAATGACCATCATAGCGAAGATGAACTGACGTGCCTGCCATTCCTGAGATGATAACCCTAGCGATGGCTGCATGGTCAGCACTGAGTACAGTAGACCCAGCAGAGAAACTGATCCTCCTACCAATGCTGGCGCTACTCCAGGGATCGAAGCTAATACACCTACTAACGACAGCAGCACACCAGTCAGTTGGGGGCCTACGCCTGTTAGAGCTGTGTAGAACTGAGCGAACCCCGGATATTGTTGAAGAATCAGGTCAACATCGCCTCTAACGAACGAAGAGAGTATTCTATTGATATCTTCAGAAGTGGCGCCGCTGCTGCGAAGGGCATTGAGAGCAATATTAAAATAGTACAATAGTTCGTTAAGCCCTGCGATGATATTCGCAGGGTCGCCGAACTGCTCGGGCACGATGCCATCTAATGGGGGTTCATTTCCCAGCGCCATCAAGAACTCCAGCAGTGCCTCCAGCTCTTCGTCTGTAGGGCAAGGCATCCGGTAGAACAAGAAGTCCTGATCAAGTCCTGGCACGAACTGGATATTCCGGACTCCTTGACTTTCATCCGAGGCTTGACAAGTCGCTAGAATGGACTGCCTGAGTATCTCTCGGTACTCCTCTTCCGTATATGCCATCCCTGTGGCAGGGAATTCCTTGAATACTATGCCACTGGTTAGACGGATGCTTCCCTGGGTATTCCCTGATGTCGTGGGATTAAATTGCACAACTACTTCTCGATTTTCGCCAGGAGATAAGCCGAATGAACCATCAGACACAACACTAAACGGTGCCTCTGTGCTCACAGTCAACGGCACATTCGTCACGCCCTGGTTCTTCACAGTCAGCTTCTGTTCCCTTGTACTATCCACAAAGACGAGACCGAAATTCAGCTCCGCCGGGCTGATTTCGATCTTATGGGCCACACCCATCAAGGGAGAAGAACTCACGCTCCCCTGCCCTCCGTTTATGCCCGCCTGCACATTCCCACTGAAACTCCCCGACTCGTTGGGGTCAAATCTCACCGTCACCTGCCCGCTCTGCCCCGGCGCCAGCGTCGGCAGCAAGCAGCCCCACAGTTCCGATCTCTCTGACTTCTGATTTCTCACTTCCTGAACCCCGGCGGCCAGGGGTAGTCCATGTCAATGGTGATGTCTAATACGCCTTTGCATGTACCAAGCCAGCAAAATCAACGCTAAAGAGATAATAAACAGCCACGCCAACAAGATAGTAACAAGCAGATTGTCTACCAGCCATGCCATCAATACTAACGATACTATTATTAGCTCTCCCATCACGATCAGCCTAGGCTTCCAGCGCCAGATGCTGGCCATACCGGCAAGAAAGAACACCAGTGCACTCATCATAAGCAAGGTGAAGGTACCGGCATGAGACTGCAGAAATTCCTGGAGCATCATAGCTTGCCTGTCTGTACCCTCTTGCGTAACTCGATAATGATGATGGCAACGGCTACTGCTAGCACTATGCTGGCCAACAGGCTTCCCAAGAGTGTATGGTGATAGAAGAAGAGCCTGACTGAAAAGAAGGCCCCTGGGAAGAGCCACAAGATGGAGAGCCATAATCTTCCTCGTTGGATAAGGGCAAAAGGCATAATTGCCGTCATTAGCAGTCCGCCTATGAAGAAGAAGAGCCCTCCCCACAACGAATAATCGAACTCCTTAACCTGCTTTAAGAATTCTTCCATATCTAGCACCTCGCTTTCAACATCATACACAACAGCAAGGATGAGGCGCAAACCATAAGAAGGCTTTCCCCAGGTTCTTCGCTGCCATGCCTGAACCTCATCCAGGGGTAACCTGAGGGCAAATCCTGCAACTTCCACCTTTTTTAGGAGGAGCGGGGTTATCCTCAGATGACCCCAAGCACTCACTGCAATCAATAAGGATTCCCGCAGGACCCCAAGTTAAGGCCACAACTATGCCTGCCGCAGCCAGAGGTGCAACAGGGGTGAGCGAAAGAGCAGCACTAAGGTAGCTAGCTACTCCTATGCCAGTGGTGAGTATATTACCTGCACACATGAAACAACTCCAGCCACCATTAGAAGGACCACCAAGCGGAATCATTTGCCCTGCGCTGGCTTGTTCTGTTAGCTGGTTCATACATTGACGTGCTGCCTCAACTTCTGCATCACCGATAGAAGCCTTAAAGGATCTCGCAGCCTCGAGGAAGGATGGATTAGCTCTGGTAGCGATCTGACGAATGGACTCCTCTACTACGGCATAGTCGCTCTCAGTAGATAGTAGTTGAGGAATGGTCACACTATAATCCTTGAATTGAAGCTGAATTTCAACGCGCACCCCAGCATCTATGAGACACGAATAGGCATCCAGAACCTTCTGTTGATCTGTAAAATCTGAGGGGCGTAGCTCTGGACAGTCTATGGCTTCCGGAACCTGCAGGAGCTTTATAAACACCTGTAGTTTGTCCCCTTGTGTGGATTCGAAAGTGAGTATAACATCTTGAGCATTTCGCACAATGGTTAACCGCAAGGGATACGAAGAAAATGGCTCGAATAGGATCTCTCCGAGGAATGTATCAGTTGTCTCGTCTAATAAGAGTCCAAGCCTTAAGGCTTTTCCATATCCGTTTCGTATCTCTCCAAGGAATTGATGCAGCACAGCCTTACCATTGACGACAGGAAATTCGAGAGGGCTGCCGACCACTCGCAGGCTTCCAGTATAGGTTCCTGACTCTGTCGGGTTAAAACGCACAGTCACCTCCTTACTGATGCCTGGTTCCAATGTCATGGGGTCAGATGGCAGAGTAATCTGGAAAGGCGCTTCTGGCACCACGATCGGTGCTTCCAACGATACTGTTGTCACACCTTTATTGGTGATTGTGAACTTTCGCACCCATGTGTTGCCTGAAAATACGGTTTCCAAATTCAGCTCCGCCGGGCTGATTTCGATCTTATGGGCCACACCCATCAAGGGAGAAGAACTCACGCTCCCCTGCCCACCATTTATGTCAACCTGCACGTTGCCAGTGAACGTCCCTGACTCACTGGGATCGAATCGCACCGTCACCTGCCCACTCTGCCCAGGCGCCAGCGTCGGCAGCAAGCAGCCCCACAGTTCCGATCTCTCTGACTTCTGATTTCTCACTTCCTGAACCCCGGCGGCCAGGGGTAGTCGGCGGGACAGAGGGCTCCTTTCTTGTTCCCATGAGGCTGATCCTTATCGGGGATCTCGTTGTCGCGCCCAGATATCTGAGGGGTTGCCCGATCTCCAAGTGTGACGGCGCATTCTGGTACAAACAAGGCCACACCCCACTCCCTATTATCTGCAATCTTGTTCCTCTCCAGATGAACCTGAACTTTACCATATAAGAACACGCCACTACTATATACATTCTCCACAATCTCAGATCCATAAATTACTGCGTGTGCTTGCCCTCCTAAATTAATACCACCCTTCTTAAAACGAGAGTTCACCACGGTGATCTGAGATTCGTCGCCTACTGCAAGGCCTGACTCAACAAATTCAGAATCGAGTATGACCGCTTGCACCTTCGCGCCCGTAAAGCTTGCTCCCAATCCAACGTAGGTGTCTACGAAGCTCGTATTTATGATGGTAATATGTGCTTGACCACCAACACTAATGGTATTGCGGAAGGTTGAATCTACCACTGTGATCTGGCGAGTACCAAATTCAGCTAAAACCCCTATTCGCCTATCATCGTCCAAAAAGCTGCTTCTATAGCCGACGGAGATATCGCTACCGCTTATCATAAGCTCCGCGTCTTTATTATCGAGAAGTATACCGGCCATGAAAATAGTAGGGCCGATCTGGCTCTCAAAGAGGTGCACACGTGCTGGACCACGGATCCAGATTCCAAGCGAATGATCGCTCAACCGTATATGATAGAGCGAGAGCTTTACTGGCCCTCCTACCTCTATCCCCGCAGGGCATCGGCCGACCAATAGCAGATCACAAAATACTGGGTAACCAGATTGAGTAAAGGACTCGACGAGGGCGAGATTTGCCAGGCGCACCTCTATCGAAGCCCCCTCAGGAATGAAGATGAGGGGCTTATTGGGCTGCGCTCCCTTGATAATTGTCTCTTGGATGCCGGAGCCTTCCAGGGCGAGGGTCTTCCGGATTACCAAGTGTTCAGCATAAGTCCCCGCCTGAATCCAGATGCGATCCCCGGCCTCGGCCGTATCGATGGCTTGCTGAATACTAGCGAAGTCGCAACCATGCGGGCAAACGGTCCACGTGCGCCCATTTTGTATCCCTAGAGCCTTTAACTCGTGGGTTCTATATTGAGAGATGTCGAAAATGCTTGCCAACCCTATCGCTAGGGCAAACGACATGAGCAGCCAACTCCACTGATGCTTCATTCCCTTCACCTCTTTCTCTTATAAGTATAACCGGCTTCTTCATGGCTGCTGGTTAATCGTCTTGATATCGATCTCTGTACCATCAGCACAAGTATGAGTAATACCACTAAGATTAGCAGATTGGATTCTAGCCGCAAGGAAGTCGCAAGCAGCATCGCCTCCAGCCCGTATCATGGTTGGAGAACAACCTCCTGAAGGGCAAATGATAATGACAGTGTAGCGACGAGTGCCTCTATCATAGAAAAACAGGGCCACGAACATGCTGGAATCAATTTCCGGTAGCTCCTTGGCAAGTTTTTCAGCCACTGTGTTCATTGTTTCGGCGTCCTGTCCGTGAGTAAAGATGACACCAATCATGTAGAGACCATAGCCATATTGTTGAAGGGTGTTAGCACTTAGTCTAACATGATTGATCATTGCACTTAATGTTGAAAACAGAGAATTATAATACTGAAGCTCTATTCCACAGGTTGGACATGGCAACCAGGAGCGGTAGAAGCGGCTCTCCACTTTTAGGAAGGCCACAACGCGGGTATTATCGATCATCTTCCAAGCAACGATGTCGATAAACCTACCGTTAGGATCCGTATTGGCTTGATTTGAATCGAGGTCCACTAAGATATTCATAATGAGCCAACCTTGCATGACTCCTCGGGCTGCCACGATAAGTTTATCAAGCCAGGCTTTAATTGTCTCATTTGTCTTATGGTTCCCACTGAGTCTGTTTATTTGCTCAAGTATGAAGTTGAGCTTGGTCGCAAACTCTGCGTATGACGGCATTTGCCCTAGCTCTGGCATTGATGCAAATTGCTGCTTGGCAAAATGGAACTGCCCCAAAATAACTGTGACCGCGTCCATAAGCATGAGCCCATCAAGCCCACCTATCTTGCTAGCTGCTGCTCTCGCATTGGCCATAAGGGCGTCAGCTTGAGCTTGTGTCAGATGGCCCTCGCGGACAAGTGTATTAAGTAGGCGCTCAAGAAATGCTCCCCAGTAACCAGGCTGAGGTTGCTCAAGTTGAAAAGTCGTCAGCTGGACCGCTCTTTGCAAAAATGCTCTAATCTGCTCTGCATCTGTCGTCTCGATAAGTTGCCCAAGCAACTGATGATACCGGGCAAATTGAGCATCTTGTAGCAATAGAGCGTACTCTTCATCAAACCGGCCTGCTGCTAAAGCATCCCACAACCGCTGATACCATGAGGCAACTAGGTCCGGGTCTAGGTTGTCAAGTTCAACGAATAATCCTGCAAGCTCGACCAATCTCTCAACGAATGTATCTGGCACACTGTAGCTACTCGCCATGCCCTGATAGTTAATAACTTGAGCAGGTGTGAGCTCGTTGAAACCAACGAGCCAGAACTCGTCTCTATCTGAGATGGGGGTTCCTATAGCCCCTATACCGCAGTCATCATTGAAGGTTGTGCTGATGCTTGTATAGCATTCCTGCCTCTGTTGGTTATAAGCTTGCAACAGCTCTTGGAGATACTCCTCTAGTGAGTTATACACCTTGCCCGAGGCAGAAATGTTCACAGTGCTTGTTCCTGCTGCCACGGACAGGCTGCGTTGAAAGACTCCTGGAGCAGTAGGGCTGAACCGAAGCTTTACTACTTGTTCTGCCCCAGATGCTAAGTTGAGCATATTTCCGGATATGATTTCTAAGTCAGCTTGGCTTGTGCCGAGAGTGAGATTAGCTGTTGTAGTACCCTCATTTTTGATAGTGAGCCTGCGCTGCTTGGGATTGTTCAAAATAACTATGCCGAAATCCAACGTTGTGGGGCTGATCTCGATCTTATGCGCCACGCCCACCAGGGGAGGAGAACTCACGCTCCCCTGCCCACCATTGATCCCTACCTGCACATTCCCAGTGAAACTCCCTGACTCATTCGGATCAAATCTCACCGTCACCTGCCCACTCTGCCCTGGAGAGAGCGTCGGCAGCACGCTCACTATGCTGTACGGCGCACTCGTGCTCAGCGTCAGTGTCACAGAGACTGTCCCCTCGTTCTTCACCGTCAGCTGCTTCTCGATCGGCAACCCCACCTTCTCCGTCCCTAGCTCACACGTCCCCATCTGATTACACTGCTCTCTTAGCACCAGCAGCCCGCTGCCAAAATCTACCTGCGCCGGAGAGAAGCTCACCTTGTGTGCAGCACTCGTGGCAGTCACCGTCTTGCTCCCCCCATTGCTGCTGATGCTCACCCCCTTGGAGAAGCTCCCTGGAGTCGCTGAACTGAACTTTATCACAACTTCCTGCGGCTGCCCAGGGCTGAGACTGAAGCTCCCTCCTGAAACAATGCTGAACGGTGCTGAAGTCGTGACTGTCCCTGTCAACGTCCCTCCCCCAGAGTTCCAGATCACAAACGATGCCTGAGTCTGCTGAGTAATGAACGTCTGGGGCACTGCCAAGCTGCTCGTGGAGAGGCTGATCGCTGGAGTCCGGCTGAGACAGAGATAGTCATAGCCCCATTGGGAAGTGCAGATCTGTGGGCCCTCATACCCACCCTCAAAGTCTCCACCCCCAGGAGGAGCAGCCAAGGGCTGCATGGCTGCCTCTGTCGGTACCGCTTCTCCCGTGGCCTGCCCACAGGCCGTGGCCTGAATCGCTGGCTCAGCATTCTCCTCCGGCTCATCGTCCTTGTCTGCCTTCAGCTTGATCCGCACCTGATGCGTGACCTTCTCCTCACTGCCCTCATTGGCTAGCCCTAGAATCGCTAGCTTGTTGGTCTCATCGAACAGAACCCGGACTTTGCCCAGTCGCTTGCCCCTCTGGCTCAACTTCCCCTCAAACTGCTGGAACTTGCTCTTCTCCCGCAGCTTGTTCTCAGTGGAGGTAGCCTTTTCAGGGGTTACGTCACACCCTATAGCACAGCTCCCAGAAAAAGTCAAGAAGGCGAGAAAATCTCCTGTAGATAGCTTGCATGCCAAAGCTCTTTCAGATTATACTAAATGATCAATGAAAGATCTAAACGCGCTTAAAGCCCTGGCCGTCGAGGCTGCGCAGCACGCCGGGGCGCTCCTGCGGGAAAACTTCCGTCACGGCCACCATTTTGAACTGAAAAGCGGCTTTCGTGATCTGGTGACGGAGTTTGACCGTCACGCTGAGAAAGTTATTGTGGGGCTCATTGAGAAAACTTTCCCCAACCACTCGATTCTCACTGAAGAAGGGTCGGTGCGCCCCGACAACAGGGCTTCGTACCAATGGATCATAGACCCCCTGGACGGGACGACCAATTTCGCCCACGGTTTTCCTTTTTTTGCTGTCTCCATCGCGCTCTATCAAAAAGATGAAGCCCTTTTAGGTGTTGTGTATAATCCGATCCACGATGAGCTGTTCGTCGCCGAAGCTGGTCAGGGCGCCTGGCTGAACGATGAGCGCCTGTCCGTCTCGAAGACCGCCATGTTACGCGAGAGTCTTCTCATGACCGGGTTCCCCTACGACGAGCGTTTGGCAGCACGACACCTGGCGTGGTGGGGGCGGTTTTCAGCGCAAGCGCAGACATTGCGCCGGCTAGGATCGTCAGCGTTGGCGCTCTCGTATCTGGCTGCCGGAAGGGCCGACGGCTATTGGGAGTTGGACTTAAGACCGTGGGACATGGCGGCAGCCGTGCTGATCGTGCGCGAAGCCGGAGGGAAGGTAAGCGATCTGTGTGGCGGCCCGCTCGATCTCCAGAGCGGCGCAGTGCTGGCGAGCAATGGCAAAATTCATGACGAAATGATCAGGATTCTACAGGGCGAGCGTGAGTGACGATGGAGCAGACATATATTGAAGATATTGCTCGGAAAGTTGGGCAAGAAGTCTTGATTTGCGGCTGGCTGTATAATCGGCGCGAGTCTGGCAAGATTCAGTTTTTATTGATTCGCGACGGGACGGGGCTCATTCAGACTGTTGTCACCAAGGCCGACGGCGCGCCCTTTGAGAAGGCCCTAGGGCTTCCCCAGGAGTCGTCGCTCAAAGTGCGCGGCATCGTGCGCGAAGATAACCGTGCCCCTGGCGGCTATGAACTACAGATCACAGATCTAGAGATCGTACAGCGTGTCGAGGATGAGTACCCCATCTCGCTCAAAGAGCACGGCCCCGGCTTTCTGCTCGATCACCGGCACTTATGGGTTCGCAGCCCCCGCCAAGCGGCAATCTTGAGATTGCGCCACGAGGTCATGCAGTCCATTCGGGATTTCTTCGATGAGCGGGGTTTCATTGCGACCGAGTCGCCTATTCTCACCCCATCCGCCTGTGAAGGCACGACGACGCTTTTTGAGGTCAATTATTTCGACGAAAAGGCTTATCTCTCCCAGAGCGGGCAGCTCTATCTGGAAGCGACGGCGATGGCCCTGGGGAAAGTCTATTGGATCGGCCCGGCGTTCCGCGCCGAAAAATCGAAGACGCGCAAACACTTGACAGAGTTTTGGATGGCTGAAGCTGAAGTCGCCTTCTGTGAGCACGAGCAGAATCTCACATTACAAGAAGAGCTGGTGAAATACATCGTTCAGCGCTGTCTGCAAAAGCGTTCACGGGAGCTCAAGGAGGTGGGGCGCCACACTGAGGTCCTTGCAAAGTATGTTCAAGAGCCATTTGCTCGTATTACCTATGAAGAGTCTCTCAAGTTGGTCAATGACCTACTCAAAGAAAAAATCGCTTCAGGTGAGAGTGAGAAGCTGAACTGGGGCGATGACTTCGGCGCACCTCACGAAGAAGCTTTAGGGCAGCACTTTGGGCGCCCAGTTTTTGTCGAGTTCTTCCCCGCCAAGATGAAAGCGTTCTATATGGAACCCAAGCCTGATAACCCAGAGCTTGCTCTTGCTGCGGACTTGATCGCCCCTGAAGGCTACGGAGAGATCATCGGAGGGAGCCAGCGCATCTCCGATATAAATCTCTTGCGCCAGCGTTTGAAAGAGTTTGGGCTGCCTGAAGAGCCCTACGAGTGGTACATTGACCTGAGAAAATACGGGGGTGTGCCCCATGCGGGCTTTGGGCTGGGGGTGGAGCGTCTTACCACGTGGATTGCTGGGATCGAGCATCTACGCGAGGCGATCCCCTTCCCGCGAATGCTTTATCGGCTCAAGCCGTAGAGCACAATCTCTATCACGGCACGCCAAAGCGCCAGGGCGGCCAGAGGCGCAGAAAGATCCGCCCGTAAACGTTCTCTGCTTTGACAAAGCCAACTTGATCGAAACGAGAGTCCATGCTTGTTATCTCACCCTTCACAGGGTCCGTCCACAGTCCAGAGTTATCGCCCAGCACAAAATAGTGCCCTTCTGGAACGAGCACTTCCACTCCGGGCTGCATCCGACCCATGTTGTAGTAGCAGCGCCGTTGGGGGTTGGGATGGTTTGGGTGGTTGAACTCATTGGATGTGAGAGGTTGACCATCCACGTAGACGTAACAGTCCTTGATCATCACGCGATGGCCTCCCATAGCAATCAGACGTTTATATAGCTTGCGCGGTTGGTTGAAAGCAATGATGTCTCCCAGCTGCAGAGGGCGGAGGCCAAGTCTCCATGAGAGCTTCTCAATAAGGACATTATCCCCTTTTTGTATTGTAGGTGCCATTGAGCTGCTTTGCATAATGCCAGATGGCGCGACAGCAAGGTTCGTAATCGCTAAAGTAACTATAGACAATATAAGAAGCCACGTCATGAATTCTTCCCACCAGGCAATTATATTATTCATTCGAGGCGTTACTTGAAAACCTCTGTGTGCCAACCAAGAAACTAATAGAGATTTTTTGTTTTTCCTATCCATCTTTTCTTATTTGTTTATTATACATTCCTGCTGGCCTCTACTCAAGTTGCAGAGAGAGGCCAGCAGGAAATTACCTATACTGGTTATGGCGCTGGCGCAAACATTGGCCCTGTACAAGGCGGAATCGGGGGTGCCAAGCTAGAGGGATCATTCGGATCAACAGGAGGCGGCGGCGGTGGGGGTGGGGGGGGCGGCGGGACTGGATTAAGTCCATCACCGCATTGACCATCCATACAGTCCGCGAAGTAAGTTCCAGCCGCAATAAAGAATAGAACCAAGCCAGCTGCCGCTAGAACAGGTGGTATGAGAGGGACGAAGGTTGCTTCACTACTGGCTTGCTCCAAGGTAAATTGATCAATCCAGTTATTCCAGAGACGTTTCGTACCCTCTTTTTGGATTGCCTTAAGAAGTTTGGTCTTATCCCATGTCATTACTTGCTTCCATAGTTGCAGGTCATCATTGGACAATACCAATTCAGCTTTAAGACTATTGATCCTTTGCCATGCTCCAGGTAAGGGTAATATTAGGCTGTCTGGCCTAGTTTGCAACAACTCTAGCAAATCTTGATCCAGTGCCTGTAAGACCCCCTTTTTGTCCCAATGGTGAACCACCTCGGAGACAATTCGTCGCCCCCTACGGGCCATTTGGGCTGGGGCAGCTTCTCCCTTTTTGAGGAGTTTTACAATTTTTCTGATCTCTTTGCCTCGCTCTGCTAGATATTGCCTGTCAAGATTGGCATTGGCTTGAGATGTTCTAGGGAAGAGTACAGTTGTTGACCCTGATGAAACGGATATCATATTGTCTGTTTGACTAATCCCGCCAAGTGGCTCAAACAACTTACTTGTGCAGCCACCTATCGCTAGCGCCCCCATGCCGACACCAAGAATCTCTAAGACCTGCCTCCGACTGAGCTTATTGTAGCCGGCTTTCCCCGGTTTCTGCAACATCGTCAGCCACCTTCGAAAAGCTAGTCACACCCTCAGACAAAAAACCGGATTATATACCAACTGCCTACCCCAAAGGCCAAGAGCGAACAGACATAGATCATCGCACGCCTATACAGCAGGGGATCTTTGGTGAGATGAGCTAAGAGCAACGTCTCTATACCACTATAGGCGAAGGTCAACCCAGCCAATAACAGCTCTCCGTGGAGACCCTGTCCAGTTATCTCATAAAAACCCCAAACCCCCGCGTAAATGAGCATAAGCGCTACAAGACCTCTGCTCAGAAGCTGTAAGGTCCTTGGTGACAAATGGGCGTGGGTGACAAGACCATGGAGAGTGAGCCCGAGGCCCCATCCTGTGAGGAACAACCACCCCACTAACTCTAGAGAGAAGCCTGATTCTTGTGGCACTGCTAGTGATCGGAGAGCCTCGTGGCGCAGTAACAAGCCTACTAGAGGACTGCTTGCAACAATCACCCATAATGCTACGATCTGAAAGCGATTTACCATAGATATCACCAACACCTCCATGCGCAGAACGCCCCTGCTGCTACTACAGCTGCTACACATACCCCACAACCCCAACATGCTGGATTCAGCAGTGCTGGGGCTGAGCGGCATAGTGCACAATTCGCCCCGCAAAGACCAACTATGAACGCGAGTTCTGCTGGCCCAATGGCCATGCCTAGATCAAGCAGACAATCCCCAAGACACTCTATAAAGCTTACGAGATCTGGAGGCACTATCAGCAGCGTCAATTGCCCTGTAGCTGGATCATAAATCACGGCAATGTCGGTACCGCCACCACCAGTGCTATAGCCGTCATCATAGGCAAGAGGGCGAATTAAGCTGGCTGGGCCGGTTCCATTTGCTCGCCAGCGAAGCCAGATGAAGAATTCTTCTCTGGTCTCATTGAGTATAATTTGGGTCTTCTCCTCATCTATTTTGTAGCCTTGTTCTTCGCGCTCCTTCTTGATCTCCTGGAGTTCTCTGTTCTTGTGAAGCTCTTTAAGAACTTTTTTCTTGTGCTCTTTTTCATCAACTGACCTAAACCTCATTGGATCTTGGTACGGCTCAAAGACCTCCCACTTGTTGTGCTGGTTGATTACAGCTTTCGCAAACATCTCTCCTATCTCGCTTCTCCCCCAAACCAACCGAGCATTCGGTCTGAATGGGATGACAACTTGCAGAGAAGCCTCTCCCACACGAAAGGCTTGAGCTGCTGTTGAGTCTGCGTGGTGTTCTTTTTTATTCAATTTGGCTATGAGCCACTGAACCTGCGGATCGGCGAAAGCTTGCTGCAGAGCTTTCTCCTTCTCGGAGCCCTCAAGCTCTACAGCTACGCAGCCAGAAGAAGCAGAGGACTGGCTCAGGGGTATTGAGCCACTTTGACGTAAGTCTTGGCGGTCTACATTTAAGGCGGGGTGGGCGCAACTACCCAGGAATAAGAAGCCCAAGATAATTATGCCACACAGAAAACTCCTATACCAAATCATGCTCACTCCCCTAAGCAACCGATCGTAAGCACCCTTCTCCGGATTTCTGCAACATCGTCAGTCACCTCCAAGCTTGATTATAGCCTGCTCCTACCTCCCTGTCTGTGAACAGCGTTCACACTGTGAACTGAGTTCACATAACTCCAAAATCGCGAACAGACTTGGCGCTTATGCGGGGGGGGGCAATAAGCCGCTGCAAGCCAGCATCATCGAGAATGACAATCTCGCCCCGACCGTGCAAGATTATTCCCCTTCTCTGCAAGGCGCTTATCTGCTTGCTCACCCACTCTCGCGAGCTCCCCAGCATCTGGGCAAGCTCCTGCTCCGTCAGCTCTAAGTCAATCAGAAGCCCACCATCACTGATGCGCCCGTACTTCTTGCCCAAATCGAGCAAGAGCTGGATCAGTCGTCCGCGAGTTCCCCAATGGGCTTGCTCCGCCAAGCGCACATACAGTTCGCTGACTTCTTGAGCGAGCCGTCTCTGGATTTCGAGTGCGATGAAAGGATTTCGGATCAAGAGTTCTTGAAGATCACTCGAATCCAGCCAACCGATCACGGATTCAGCCAAAACCCGTGCTTTTACTGGGGAGGCTTTCGTCTCCACCGGTGCCCCAAAGAAATCGCCAGGGCCGAGAAACCTGACAACAGACTGGCTTGCCTGCTCTGTGTATCGCGCCAGCATGACTTTCCCCTCGCAGAGCACATACAGACCAGAAATCACAGCCCCCTGCCTAAAGATCGTCTCGCCCTTTTGATAGAGCTGATGTCGAATCAGGAAACTGAACTGAGATCGCTCTTCACTGCGCAGAGAAGCGAATGGGCAGGTCCGTGAGGCTTCGCACACAGCACAATTCGTTGTTCGCATCTTTGGCAGCCCAGCCATCTCAGAGAGATCTGTGGCTTTGTGTCCTCCTCTCATAAGGAGTTTGCCTCTGGCAAAGATGACATTGGGAGTGTAACGCGAAAAGACGAACATGGCAAACGGTATCCGACATGCCTGGGCTTCATTCTGCACCGTGTTTGACAGGCTTCAGAGCCCCTGTTATAATCGGCGCATAAAACAAGGAGAAGGGTTTTGATGGAGGCGGACAAAGACTCAAGTTTTGAATTTCCCGCACAGATAGGCTCGCTGACGCGAAGAAAATTCCTTGGATGGCTGGGGTGGGGATCGTTTGTGTTGGCCATGGGCGGGTGTGCCCAGAGTATTCCTTACTACCTCAAGCCACAATTGACCTATGAGCCCACTACGACGTTTACCGTGGGCCGCCCCAATGATTACCAAATCGGCGAGATGAGACCCATCGAATCTAAGCGAGTCTTCATCTTCCGAACGCCGACGGGGTTTCAAGCCCTCTCGATGGTCTGCACGCATCTGGGATGCAGCTATAAACCCTTTGGGCCTCCTAGCAAAGAGTATCAAGAAGTACACGCCCTCTGCCCTTGTCATGGCAGCGTCTTCGCGCGGGACGGAAGAGTTTTGGGGGGACCAGCGCCACGCCCATTGCCATTCTATGAGCTGAGCCTCACGCCCGACGGGCGTCTCCAAGTGGACAACGCCAAGATCGCGCCAAACACGCAGTATCTGACGGCCGACGGCCATCAGATCCAAGGCCCCAAACCGGACGGGAGCGACATCAAGTTCTCATGATGGACAAACTTTTGCTGATCTTACAGGGCATCCGTCGCTCGCGCGTCTGGCTCTCAATCTTCCGCCGCGAGGGACTCCCCCAAACCGAAGCCGATCTGCTGGCGATGAATCGCCGTAATTTCTTCGTGCATATCTTGCCGGCGAAAATCAACAAAGAGTCCGCCCGCTTGAGTTATAACTGGCTCTGGATGGGGGTTATCGCCACCTGGCTCTTTTTGATATTACTGATCACGGGGCTCTTTCTGATGTTTTACTATGTGCCCTCCGCCGAGCGCGCGTATGATTCGATCCGCGAGATCGTCAACGCTGTCCCCTTGGGGAGGTTCATGCGCAACATGCACAAATGGGCCGCCGAGTTGATGGTCTTCGCTGTCTTCTTTCATATGTTACGAGTCTTTTTCACGGGCTCGTATCAAAAGCCGCGCGAGTTCAACTGGGTGATCGGCGTCTTGCTCTTGGTGATTACGATTCTGTTCGCTTTCAGTGGGTATATCTTGCCTTGGGATCAATTGGGCTATTATGCAGCTAAGATCGCCAGCAACATCGCCGACGGCACGCCGTTTATCGGATTCTATGTGAAACAGATGCTCTTGGGAGGCACGGATTTATGGCAGCCCTCGCTGCTGCGCTGGTATGTCATTCACGTCTTCGTTCTCCCGATGGCGCTGGTCTTTCTGGTCGCGCTGCATTTTTGGAGGATCCGCAAGGACGAGTACAGCAAGCCGTATTGGACCGAAGAAAGGAAGAAACGATAAAATGGCCGTTCTGGGATCGCTAAAGACCTTTCAGGGCGGACACTATTTTGGGCTGTTTGAGGGGACCCCGCGGGGCAAGAGATTGAAGACCGCGTCACTCCCAAAGCAAGTTATTATCCCCTTGCGCCAAGGATTTTCCGCCGAAGTCGCGCCCGTCGTCCATGAAGGCGATCGCGTCAAGGCCGGCCAGGTGATCGGGCGCAACCAACCTGATCCGCAAAAGCCTTCGACACCAGTCCATGCCAGCATCTCCGGAACGGTCTCAAAAATAGAGAGGCGCCCCCACCCTTTAGGGGGGGAAACGCTCTGCATACTGATCGAATCCGATGGCAAAGACGACTGGCATCTGCTCGACCGTCCTGCCAACCATGAGCGGCTCTCCTCAGAGGAGTTGGGGAAAATTCTCTATGAAGCCGGAGCGACTGCTGGAGGACAAGCAGGCTTTCCTACTTTCTATGGCTCCTCCACAGCTACGCCCGATAAGATTCGCTATCTCTTAATCAATGCCATTGAGACCGATCCGTTCTGCGAAGCAACAGATCAACTGATGTACGAAGACTTTGACAAATTCGTCCACGGCATCAAAATACTGCGCCAGGCGCTGGGCAACGTGCAAGTGCACATTGGGCTGGGGTATAACAAGCCCAGAATTTACGAAGAATTGGTCACGCGCTTTGAATACTATGACTGGTGCACGATTCACCAGTTGCGCCCCAAATATCCTCAGGGTGATGACGCTGTCCTGATTCGCACGCTGCTAGGGCTGCTCATTCCCCAGCGGGGCTACGCCACGGACGTTCAGTGCGTTGTGCAAGATGTCCAGCACTGTGTCGCTGCGTATGAAGCCGTGGTCGAAGGCCGGCCCTTTGTCGAGCGCGTCGTCTCCGTCGCCGGGTCAGCCCTCAAAGAACCTGGGAACTTCCGTGTGCGCCTAGGGACACCGGTGCAGGACTTGCTCGACAATAACCTCAAGAGCAACGGCCGCATTGTCCTGGGAAGCGTCTTGCGTGGGCAAGCCCAAGGCGATGTCGAGGCACCCATTCTCAAGGATACCCCGGCAGTCATCGCCCTCCGAGAGGCCGAGAGAGAGCTCTTTCCCGTTGCCGGCCCCGGCTTCGACCGGGACTCCTTCACGGGCGCCTATCTCAGTCTGCCCTGGGGCAAAACGAAGCGGGCTACGACGAGCCTCAACGGGAACCCTCGACCTTGCGTCAAGTGCGGGTATTGTGTTGACATTTGCCCTCAGAATTTGGTGCCAGCTCTTTTGGGCGAGTACTCGGCCAACGATCTTCTGAGCGAAGCCCAGAATATTGATCTCTTTGCGTGTATCGAGTGCGGCCTCTGTGCGTATGTCTGCCCCAGTAAAATTCCATTGCTCGAACAGATCCGCCAGGGCAAGCGCAAGAGTCTAGAAGAGACGGTCTAAGGAGCCAGAATGTTAAAAGACAGAATCTATAATTTCTTCGAGAAAGTCCATCACGATCTGCAAGCACGCCGCCGCGACGGTTTGGCCATTTTGTGGGAGGGCTTGAAGGACTCGATCTTTGGCGGGAGCGACAAATCTGCCCGCCAAGCGCCCTATATCCGTGATGCCATCGGCATGCAACGGTACATGGGAGCGCCGATCATTGCCTGCATTCCCTTGGTCTTAGCGAGCATTTATTTTTATGGCTGGCGTTCGCTGGCGATCATTCTTTTGACATATCTCATTGGAGGGATCGTCGAGCTCACGTTCTGTGCGATCCGCAAACACGAGATCACCGAGGGCTTGTTGGTGACGTGCATGTTGTATGCGCTGGCGCTGCCTCCGACGCTGCCCTTCTGGATGGTGGCGGTTGGGATCGCCTTTGCTATTGTCATCAAAGAGCTTTTTGGCGGCTCGGGCTACAACATTTTCAATCCGGCTATCAGTGGGCGAGCGTTTTTGTTATTAGCGTTCCCCTCGGCGATGACCACGCTTTGGTATCAACCGTTCAACCCGCTCACCGACGGTTGGGGAGGCCTTCTGCACTGGTCTCCGGAGTCCATCAAGGGAATAGACGCCATTGCCAAGGCCACGCCGTTGGGGGCATTCAATTCTCCTGATATTGCCAACCCCGATCTGGTTACGCTCTTGACGGGCTTTGGCCGACCGGACGTCTTAGGGGCGACCTCGGCTCTTCTCGTTTTGTTAGGCGGGCTCTATCTGTTATCCACGCGGGTCATTGACTGGCGCGTCTCGGTGGTGATGATCGCCAGTGCCGGAATCCTCTCCCAATTTCTCAATTTTATCGCTCCCCATGACTTCCCCGACGGCTTGTACGCCGTGCTCTCCGGTGGCCTGCTCTTTGCAGCCTTTCTCAACGCCACCGACCCCGTTACTAGCCCCATGACCGTTCGTGGACGTTGGATCTTCGGTATAATGTTAGGAGTTTTGACCGTGCTGGGGCGCGGCCTCACCGGCTATGCCGAGTGGGTGACGTTCTCTATCTTAATAGGGAACATGTTCACGCCCTTGATCGATCGTTTTACGATCCCCAAGAGTTTCTCTGCACCCGCTGTGCAAAAGAGGTGACCCATGGCTGAGCAACCGACAACGCAAAAAAAGAAGAGACCATTAATCGGTGCGCACGAGTGGCGCATGATCTTCGTGCTCACGGCCATCGCTGTGATCTCTGGCGGCCTTTTGGCCATCGTGAACGAAGCAACAAAAGCAACTATTGAGGCTAATGCCAAAGCGCGACTGCGCTCCAGCATTCTCGTGGCTCTGGGCACTTACACTGCCGAAGAGCTCTTTCCCAAAGAAGGCTTGCCGAAGCTAACCCCTGACCAAGTAGACCAGTACTTCAAAGAGCACATTGAAGAAGTGAAGACCGATAGCTTTACGTACTGGAAGTTCTATCGAGAGAAGATCGGCGGCGAGATCTCGGCGTACGTTCTTCGTATTACAGGCAGCGGCTTTCAGGGCTTGGTGGCGATGCAAGTGGCTCTCAAGCCAGATCTATCTGAGATCATCGGAGCTCATGTGATCGAGTTCGAGATCGGCGAGACGCCGGGGTTGGGCTTTCGCATGACCGAAGAGAGATTCTGGAGCCAGTTCAAGGGAGTCAAGACCGAGCCTCACATCGAGTTTATAAAGTTTCGAGACCCTAACAACCCCAAAGCCCCCAACCAGTTCGATGCTATCACCGGGGCAACCTATACGTCCACAACCGTGCGCGACTTGCTCAACGCAGCCCTTGAGAACGTGAGGGAAGCTCTGAAAGACCAGAAGAAATAATGAAAAACTCGATCTTGAAAAAAGCGGACTGTTCTAGTATGCTTTTTGTGGCCGAGCTGGCCAGAAGGAGTTGAGGCAATATGGCCGAAGTGAAGACGGCCCCGAATGCCCTGCAAGCATCCGTCCCAGCGATTCCGTTGACCCAGCGCCTGCCCCAGACCAAGTCTTGGAAGGAGCTGGTCCGAGATATCTGGGACGACAACCCGACGTTTAGAATGATCTTAGCGATGTGCCCCACCATGGGGGCGACGAACATGGCGATTAACGGGATGGCCATGGGATTGGCCACCATGATCGCTACCGTTGCTTCCAGTGTCACCGTAGCTATCCTCCGCAGCGTCATCCCTGCCGAAGTCCGGTTGCCTTCGTATATGATCATCATTGCCTTCTGGGTCACTGTCGTAGATATCTTTTTGCGTGCCTATCTGCCGCCGTTGTCGGCTGCCCTGGGGCCGTACGTTCCGTTGATTATTACCAACTGTTTCGTGCTGGGACGCGCGGAAGCCTTTGCCAGCCAAAATAGCCCAAGTTTATCGGCTTTAGATGCGATTGGCGTGGGCTTAGGGTTCACGATGTCTCTCACGCTCTTGGGCATCATCCGTGAGCTGTTGGGTTTTGGCAGCTTGTTTGGAATTCAGCTCTTTAGCAACTGGACCCCCTGGGTGATTATGATCATCCCTGCCGGGGCGTTCTTGTTGGTCGGGCTTTACGTTGGGATCGTGCGCCAGTATTCGCCGGGGGGACAGATCGGAGGAGGCGCGTAACGTATGGACGTCTTTCTCATCATTCTGGGTGCGATATTAACAAACAATATCTTGCTCACGACATTTTTGGGCATCTGCCCATTCATTGGTGTTTCGGGCGAATACGCGTCAGCGTCGGGCATGGGCATGGCTGTGATCTTCGTGCTCACTATGACTCTGCCCGCCAACTGGCTCATCAAGCACTTCGTCTTGGAGCCCTTGGGAGTCGGCTATCTCTCCCTGATCGTGTACATCGTAACGATCGCATTCTTAGTTCAAGTCGTGGAGATGTTCATGAAGCGTTTTCTGCCAGCCCTCTATACGTCGTTGGGGGTCTTTCTCCCTTTGATCACAGTCAACTGCGCGATCTTGGGGGGGGTACTCTTTGCCCTCGCCACGTGGAATCTGGGGTTTGCCCAAAGCGTCGCCTACGGCTTTGGCGGCGGTGTAGGCTGGGCCTTGGCGATTATCTTGATGGCTGCTATTCGCGAACGCTTGCGATTCGCTCCCATCCCTGAGGGATTGAAAGGCCCAGGCCTAGCACTGATTATCGCGGGCCTGATGGCCATGAGCTTCGTCGGGTTTTCAGGCATGATCAATATTCGGGACTTTGGAGGATGAGAACAGCTTCAAGCTTTTCACGATAGCTTGTGACTGATCTTATGGTTTATCTCGTACCGGTGGCAACGATGGCCCTCATGGCCATCTCGGTGGCTCTCGTTTTGGGTCTGGTAAAAAACTTGCTCACCGTCGAGGGCGAAGCGCGCCTCAAGATCACTAACGACGGCAACGAGCTGGTTTTGCCCTTAGGGCAGAATCTGATGCAGGCGCTCAAAAAAGCGGGCTATGATCTCTTTGCTCAATGCGGTGGCAAGGGCACCTGCGCGACCTGTCGCGTCAAGGCGCTCGCAGGACTGCCGGCCGACCAGATTACTCAAGCGATGCTCGGACCATTGAGCGATAAATTACGCAAAGAGGGCTGGGTGCTCTCCTGTCAAGTGTCAATGAAGAACGACCTGAAGATAGAGCTCTTTAAGCCCTTAGTGATGGCGTGGCCCAAAGTAGAAGGAAAAGTTGAAGAAGCTGCTAAGCCTGCCGCCCCGGTGCTCTCGCCCGCAGCGGCACAATTGCGAGCTGTGCTACCGGGGTTTGACTGTCTCGCTTGCGGCTACCCCACGTGTGAAGAATTTGCTGAGGCTTTAGCAGGAAACAGAGCGCGACTGGACGGCTGTTACCCCGGCGGCAAGCCGGTCTGGGAAAGACTCAAGAAAGCCGCCACCGAAGCCGGCGTGAAAGTGAGCTAGTATGCCCAAAGTCGTCATTCTCGGCCAGAGAGAGTTTGAAGTTCGACCGGGAACCAATCTCTTAAAATTTATCCAAGAGCACCGCTACGATGACCAGCTTCCGGCGACCTGCGGCGGCCAGGGGCAGTGCTCAACTTGCGCGGCACGAGTCTTAAAGGGCGGCGGCGAACCCAACCAGAACGAACTCGATGTCCTGGGCGAGGAGCAGATCGCCAAGGGCTGGCGGCTGACCTGCCAGATCAACGTCACCCAAGATATTGAAGTTGAAATCCCCGGCTACGAGGTGGCCGAGGCCCTTCAAGTCGAACCGGGGCTCATTCGCGACGTCTTAGCCTACGCCGCCGAAAAAGCCCCATTGAGTCAGCTTCCTTCGACACAAACGCTCACTGTAAAAAGACTTAAAGACTTGAGCAACCGTGCGGAGTCGTTATTAGAAGGCGGCGGCGACCCACGAGATTTTGAAGCCCTGCATACGATCTTTCATTATGTGTCGAAAGAGCACAAAGCGACGGAGATCCCAACCGAGTTTGAACTGACTGACGAGAAAGTGCAAAAAATTCTGGATGCGTTCGCCAAGCGTCTCCCTGCTGAAGAAGAAGAGATCATCTCGTATCCGTATTTTCTCTATGTTGCGTTCACGATCTTGTTCTTGCTGACGGCCGGTCTGGGTATCTATTCAGTCTTCCGCGATGCTCCCTTAGAAGAGCCAGCGACTCCATCGTTCACGCCCAACCCGGAGAAAGCCCCCTGGTACTTTGTGGGCATTCAAGAGCTGTTGGCGATCTCGCCCAATCTGGGGCCGTTCACGAGTGTTGCGATTGGCGGCGTGATCGCGCCCGGGGTCTTTGTGCTCTTGCTCTTAGGAATTCCCTACATCGAGCCGTACTTAGAGTTCTGGCGCAAAGACAAGAGCAAGCCCGTGGGGCGTCGTCTGCGAGACCGTCCGGTGACGACGGCGCTCTTTACGGTGATGATCGTAGCTGCGATTGTGCTCATTATTATTGGGCAATACTTCCGTGGGCCCCAATGGGAATGGGTCATCCCCTGGCAGTAATCAAGCCTCCGGCATGACGATCTGGGGCGTAGCGATGAGCTGTGGGCTCTCTTTGGCGGGCAGCTTGAAATATCGCTCGACATGCCCTAACAGTCCGTTGAGATACTTTCTCGGCTGTGTTGCGTCCGAGTATGCTGTGAAAATCTCCAAGCTCTTCTCTATTCCCTCTTGAGCGGCTTCAGGAGCCAGCGATTCTTTTTTCAGATACTCTTGCAGCCCGTTCCAAAGATGGTTCGCCAAAGCTGTCCCCCCGGCTTCCACAATCATGAGGGGGCCGAACCAACGTCGCAAGGTTTCTAGTGCCTCAAAGACTTCGCGGTCCGTGCCCAAAGCCCGCTCGCGATAGAATTGATAGACCAGCATTTCTACCATCGCGATAAAATCAATCAAGTTCTCTTTGCCGGCTCTGTAGAGCGGCTCGGTCTTCTTCAGCCAGAGGGTGTGAAACTCCTCCGCAAGCCGAAGGCGTTGATAGCCCTCGTGCGTTCTGAAATACTTGCAACTGATGGAGCAGCTAATATCAATCCCGCGATGCTGCCCACAGCACGTTGGGCAGATCAGCCCTCCCAAGGCCGGACAGGCCCGCTTGCCGGCCCGCTTGCTACAGTACACACAAAGGGACATTAAATAAATCCCATCTCCGCGCGGATCTCTTCCGACATCATCTCCGGGTTCCACGGCGGGTCGAAGACAAACTCGACCTCGACATTGATCTCCTCGCCGTAGCGCTCTTTGATCGCTCGCTCACAATCGGCTTGAATCTGCTCGTAGAGGGGGCAGCCTACGGTCGTGAGCGTCATCTCCAAGCGAATATCTTTGTCGCCGCGGATGTCAACATCATAGAGCAACCCCAAATCCACTACGTTGTAGCCCAACTCCGGATCGAAGACGTTCTCGCGGATCACTTCGCGCACATCGTCAGCGGTCACTGCTATCACCTCTTTGTGTGCTGTTTGCCAAATCGCTCGATCAAAAATTCAGCGATCTCTTTGAACCCTTGTGCTGCTGGCGATGATGGCTCAGCGCGGACGATGGGCATACCGGAGTCGCCGCACTCGCGCAGCTTTGGGTCCAACGGAATTTGTCCCAGCAACGGGATATTCTGTCTTCTCGCTTCGGCCTCACCGCCACCCTGCCCAAAGATATGCTCTCGATGGCCGCACTTGGGACAGATATAATATGCCATATTCTCGATCAATCCCACAATAGGTACATTGAGCTTCTGAAACGCCCTGATGCCGCGGCGCACATCTGAGAGTGCTACTTCTTGGGGTGTCGTGACAGCGACAGCCCCAGCGAGCGTCACGTCTTGGGCTAAGCCTAGCTGGGCATCCCCAGTTCCCGGTGGCAGATCCAAAATCAGATAGTCCAGCTCCGGCCAAGCTGTGCTCTCTAAGAGTTCGTTGATCGCTTTAGAGATCATCGGGCCGCGCCAGATGAGCGGATCGCCCCCGCCTACCAGCAGCCCGATAGACATGGCGTGGATGCCGTATTTGAAAGCGGGAATAAGCTGTGACTCCTTCACTGCGGGCTGTCCTTGCAGGCCGAGCAAATTGGGAATATTGGGGCCATGCACGTCGGCGTCAAAGAGCCCGACTCGCGCGCCCTGCTGCGCCAGTGCTGCGGCCACATTGACGCTCACCGTGCTCTTGCCCACCCCGCCCTTGCCGCTGAAGACCGCAAGCATATGAGCGATCTGGGGAAAGTGCAGCTTCTGCGTGGGATGCACTGTTTGGGGGTGGGGCCGGGGGGACTGAGCGAACTCTATCTGCACGCTCTCGATCTCTGGGATGGTAGAGAGTGCTTGCTCGGTCCACGTTTTTAGCTGGGATTTGGAGGCATAGGCTGGCATGAGGCGCATGCGCACATGGGCACATCGCTTCTCGTCAACCGAGAGATGCTCGACTAAATCGTTGAGTGGTCGGTGTACGGTGGGAATCTCAACGGCCTGTAAGGCGGCGCGGGCACGCTCGCTGAGCGTCATGATGACACCTTCACTTGTTCGGTCTGCTGCATGACGTCGCCCAAAGTGAGCGAAGCGAGATATTCGTCGAGCTTTTGGTTAATGATCTCCCAGATAGAGCTTGTGGGGCAGTCGGCTTCGATGGCACACTTCAGGCCTGGATCAAGACAAGTCACGAGAGCGATAGGGCCGTCCAGGGCCCTGACGATCTCGCGCAGCGATATACGTGAAGGGCGTCGTTTGAGCAAGTACCCGCCGCCGCGCCCATGGGTGGCCTCCACCAAGCCATGCTCGCGCAGCTCCTGCATGATCTTCTCCAGAAAGGGCTCCGGGATCTTATGTTCAGCTGAGAGCTGGCCAATGGAGACCGGCTCTCGATTATACTGTCGGGCAAGTGTGCAGAGCGCCCGCAGCCCGTAATCGCTTTTTCTGGTCACTTTCATAGGGAGAATTCCAAACTCCGAGTAAAATACTCTGATTTCATTCTAGAAAAGACTGGAGCGAAAGTCAACCGTGACAATATGGGCTATTCAGTCGGGCGAGTTTGCCCTTTGGCAGCGAGGGCCTTTTCGATCAAACGCTCGAAGATCGCCCAGATGCGAGAATATCCCGTAGCTGGGTCATGCTCGCTGATGTTCTGGCGAGCATTAGCCCGCGCGATCTCTTTCGCCTTCCCGATCAACGCGGCTGCCTCCACACTCTGGCCCGCAGCTTCCAGAGCCATGCCCTTCTGCATCAGTTTCGTATACTCGCTCCCCGGGCCGTGACAAGCCTCGCAAGTCACATCCATCGTTTTGAGCGTCTCTTGGTCTATGAACGGATGATCTTTGTACTCTTCGGGGTTCCTGCTCGTCATAAACTCTTCTCTGAACCAGCGCTCGACGTGCTGCTTGCTCGATTCGGGGATGTAGACATCGCTGATCTCTGGGTGGCCATGACACGCAACGCACGTTGCCGAGCCCACAAACTGTAGTGGCTCCCCAGCGATAGAAACATCAGTTCGGTCTTCGATCACTGTGGCTTGGGGGTTTTCAGTGCGGAAGGGCGAGCTGCGCTCACCGAAGCCTTCTACTAAGAACGTGTCCTTATGAAGCTGCCACCAGGCAGCGATCTTTTGGATGGTCTCCTCACGCTTGGCTGGGGGATCATTGAAGAGAAAACCGAAATCGTTGGCGGTCATCCAGCGGATGCGCTCGATGCCCCGCTGGCGTTCAGCCCAACTCTCTGAGTGCAGCTTTTCGATGCTCTCTTCAAAAATCTGAGCAAACCGTGTGCGCATCTCGTGGTGAGCCGGCTCGGCCCGCAGCGCCAAAGCATTCCCTCCGTGACACGCCGTACAGCCAATTTGATCAAAGGGCAGCTCTGAAATGATGGAAACGTTTCGATGCGTCTCTAGAAGGTCTCTTAATGGCTCTCGCTCGAAACCCGGAACGCCAATATTGACATGGCAGCTCATGCACAGATCGGCGCTACGGCCCACTTCGGTGACGACTTTTTTGATCTGAAGGTTCGTTTCGGCATTGACAGCAATCATGAGCTGATCGAGCAACGAAAGCGACCCCTTCTCTGCCCTGGCTTTGTCGGTGAAGACTTTCGTCAGATAGACTCGTTGATACTGCTTCCATTCTTGGTTATAGTTGTCCAGGGCGACGATGAAGACCAATACCAATAATAAAACAGCTGAAACAGCGAACCATTTGCGAGCGTTCAGCATAATCTATTTTTCTCCTTTGGTGCCCTATCATAGCGAATCTTTTCCGATCTCGCTAGCGCGCTGGCGAGCCCACCGGTCAGCCTCGCTGATCTGCTCCAAGCTCGGATCAGAGACGACGCTGTGTTCTGAGAGAATTCTCTCCAAAGCGCGAGCGATCCCGGAGAACGGCACTTCGCCATTTAAAAATCTTTGTACTAACACTTCGTCGGCGGCGTTGGCGACAGCGGGGAGTGTTCCGCCGTGACGCCCGGCTTCATACATAAGCCAGAACGCCGGATAGCGTGCTCGTCCTACTGGTGCGAATTCGAGCTTTGATTTCACTAAGTCTAATCTCCCCGCTGAAGACGCGAAGCGCTCTGGATAAGTCAGCGCATACTGAATAGGCAAGCGCATATCCGGCGCGCTCAAGTGCGCTAAGAGACTTCCGTCCACAAGTTCGACCAAACCGTGCACGACACTCTGGGGGTGAATGAGCACCGAGATCTTTTCGTAGGGCATGTCGAAGAGCCAATGGGCCTCGATGACTTCAAACGCTTTGTTGACGAGCGTTGCCGAGTCTATAGTAATGCGTTTACCCATCTGCCAGGTGGGGTGTTGGAGAGCTTCGGCGACCGTGATCGCGTCAAACGAATCTAACGGCCTCGTACGAAACGGCCCACCGGAGGCTGTCAAGAGGATCCGTGCGATCTCGGCGGACCGACGATGTTGCAGAAGCTGCCAGAGCGCACTGTGCTCGCTGTCAATGGGGATAAGATATCCAGAACCGTTCTCTAAGATTCTTTTCACCAGATGTCCGCCGATGACCAGCGACTCTTTGTTCGCTAAAGCGAGCGTCTTGTTCGCTTTTACTGCTTCGAGAGTGGGAAGCAGCCCTGCTGCGCCGACGAGGGCGTTGACGACGAGATCGGCTTGGGGTAACGTCGCTGCAGCCTGCAGCCCCTCTCCGCCAACGACGATCTCGCCGCTCCAACGGGCTCCCAGTAGATGGCGCAACCTCCTGAGGTCTTTGGCGCGCTCAATGGCCAAAAGAGCTGGTTGAAAGTGTTGGGCTTGGGCTGCCAGCAGCTCGAGATTTGTTCCCGCGGCCAGAGCAGCAATAGTATAGTGATGCCCAGCTTGATTTAGAGACTCAATGACCGAAAGCGCTTGGACTCCAATAGAACCGGTTGAACCCAGAATGGCCACAGAACGCGAGATCACGTGACTACGCCAGCTGCGGTGTCCCTTGACGTGGAAACACTAATGAGTCTTTCAAGAGCGCGTCGAGCTGCTCGCCTTCTAAAACCTCGACTTCTAACAAGCGCTTGGCCAGCTTGTGTAACGCTTCAATGTTGCGCTGGAGCGCCTCCCGCGCCCGCTTATAACAAGACTCAATAATATTTTTGATCTCTTCGTCCACCAGTGAAGACATCTTCTCGCTGTGCTCGCGGTTGAGCACCAAGTCCACTCCCAAAAAGACATTGCCGTTCTCTTGGCCCAGATTGATCGGGCCAACCCGCTCGCTCATGCCGTAGCTGACCACCATGCGCTTGGCGATCTCGGTCGTTTTTTTGAGGTCATCATATGCACCAGTCGAGATCTCACCGAAGATGATCTCTTCGGCGGCGCGGCCTCCTAAAATGCCGGTCATGCGATCTAACAGCTCTTCTTTGGTGAAGAGATATTTATCGTTTAAGGGCAGCTGTAAAGTATAACCCAGTGCTTCGCCGCGGGGGACAATCGAAATTCTATGGACGGGATCGGCTTTGGGCAGGAGCTTGCCCAGCAGCGCGTGGCCCGCTTCGTGATACGCAATTTTCACTTTTTCTTCTTCGCTGAGCAAGCGTCCTTTGCGCTCAATGCCAGCGATCACCCGGTCAATCGCGTCTTCGAAGTCTTTCATGTCTATAAACTCTTTGTTGCGCCGCGCGGCCAAAAGCGCAGCTTCATTGCACAGATTCTCCAGATCAGCCCCAACAAAACCCGGCGTGCGCCGCGCGAGCACGTTCAGCTCAACATTTGGAGCGAGCTTTTTGTTCTTGACATGCACCCTGAGAATCTCTTCCCGCCCTTTGGAATCAGGGGCCGGAACGGAGATCTTTCGGTCAAAGCGCCCCGGCCGCAACAGCGCCATGTCCAAAATATCTGGGCGGTTCGTAGCGGCTAAAATAATGACGTGCTCGTTCTTGTCAAAGCCGTCCATTTCTGAGAGCAATTGGTTGAGCGTCTGCTCTCTTTCGTCATGGCCGCCGCCGATCCCCGCGCCGCGCTTGCGCCCCACGGCGTCTATCTCGTCAATAAAGATAATGACGCCGCGCTTGCCCTTGCCCTCTTCTTTGGCTCTTCTGAACAGATCGCGCACGCGAGCTGCGCCGACGCCCACGAACATTTCGACAAAGTCCGAGCCCGATATGGAGAAAAAGGGCACATCGGCCTCGCCGGCAATGGCTCGTGCCAACAGCGTCTTGCCCGTCCCGGGCGGGCCCACTAAGAGAACGCCCTTGGGAATCTGGGCCCCGATCCGCGTGAATTTCTGCGGGTCCCGCAGATAGTCCACGATCTCTTGAACTTCTTCTTTTACTTCGTCAATGCCAGCGACATCAGCAAAGGTAACGCGCGAGTATTCTTTGTTCACTAATTTGGCTTGGCTGCGCCCAAAGTTCAGTGCCCCGGAGCTCTCGCCCTGCATCCGCCGCATCATCCCGTACCAGAGTAATAAGATAATAAAGAACGGCAAGAGCGAGAGCAACACTGAAAAGATCCACGAAGAATCGCTGGAACCTTCAAAGCTCACCATGACGTTGCTCTGTGTCAGTTCTTCTAAGAGCAAATCGCTTATAACGGCTTCCGTGCGAAAGCGTTCTGCCGTACCTAAGATCTTTTGCATCAAAGCGCTGAGCTCGTCGGCCTTCTGCTTGCGCGTGCGGACGATCTCACGCACAGAGCGCTCGAGGCTTGCGTATCTCAAGACCAGACCAATCAGTTGGCGTTGGATCACACTGGTCTGCAGCTGAAGGTCATTGTGCCAGGCTTGAGTCCAAGCCAGGCGCCGTTCTTGAAGTTCCACAAGCTCCTGAACACGGTCTGCTCGCTCTTGCTCTTCTTTTTGTTGGGCATCCAGCTCGACCAGTTGCCAGTTGTCACCGATGGGCTTCACGTGCCCGTGTATGGTAGCCAAACCCGTGCCCTTGACGTTGATAGCCATCACCTGTTTGGCTTGTACCAAGGCGAGAAATTCAGAGTACCGAATCTGCTTCTCTGCAGAGTCGGAGTTCCCCAGAAAAGATTGCAGCAGAATGACAGAGAAGATCACCACAACGATCACCAGCGCGATAGTGCGAAAATTGCGGTTCCGCCTCTGTTGTTCTTCATCGCTTGGGAAGTTCAACCTGCATCCTCCTTATCAAACGACTCCTGCACGGTCTCATTCTAGCACTTCGGATGGTATCCTTCAACGTCCCTTAGGGAAGGGGATGAGAGCTCAGGGTCTGCCAGACTCTTTCGACGATCTCTAGCCCCGCCCGCCGCTGGGCCTCTCGCGTTGACGCACCGATATGGGGTGTCAAGAGCACCTGGGGATGCCCCCTCACAGGGGACCTTTCAGCGGAGAGATCGGCTGCATACTTTTTGAGCCTTCCAGACTGTAATGCCGCCAACACTGCTGCTTCGTCCACCAGTTCGGCGCGCGCCGTATTGATGAGAAAGCTTCCCGGTTTGCAGTGCTCCAATAACTCGGCGTCAACCAGCCCGCGCGTCTCTGACGTTAGAGGGGTATGTAAGCTGACAAAGTCGGCGTGCTGCAACAGCTCTGCTAACGGAACCAAGCGCACTCCCGGCTCGACACGCTCCGGCGTGATAATGTCATAAGCCAGCACCTTCATGCCGAAGGCGAGCGCCAAGTGAGCTACCAATCGCCCGATGCGGCCATAGCCGATCAGCCCGAGGGTTTTGCCGGCCAGTTCAGTCCCGTAGCTGGTGATGGTGGACGAGACGGCGGCTTGGGGCAAGTCGCGTGCGAGCGCGATCATAAACCCCACCGTGAGTTCAGCGACGGCGTTGGCGTTGGCCCCTGGGGCGTTCAAAACCACAATATTCGCTTTTTGAGCAGCTTCGAGATCAATATTATCTAAGCCCGTGCCGGCGCGCCCGATCACCTTGAGTCTTTTGCCCGCTGCGATAATGTCTGCTGTCACTTTGGTGCGGCTGCGCACGATGAGCGCCTCATACTCTGAGATCGTTTTCAGCAGCTCGTCCGGGGAGATATCTGTTTGGGCGACGACGTGCGCGCCGGGCTGCTGTTGCAGCCAGGCGATCGCCTCTGGGTGCAAGGGGTCACTGATCAATATCTTAAACATAGCTGTAGTGTACCAGATGCTAGGGCGAGGGCACAACTGTAAGAGAGAGCTCGTCGCGAGCTGAGGGAGATGTTGCGTGCACTGTGAACCGCCCCGGCGCTAGCTCCGCATCAGATGAGAGTTTGACTATCAGCCCGATGGCTCTACTTTCACCCGGCTCAAGCGTGAGAGAGCTTTCCTGCAGCCGGAATTGCCAGCCTACCGGAGCTGTCGTCACGGCGAGAGTGACGCGAGCCGATGCGTTCCCTCGATTGGTCACCTTCAGTAAGAGAGTCTTCTCTTCGCCGGGGCGGACGATGAGATCTGAGGAGCCGAGTGCGAGCTTGAGGCGCTCGCGAGCGCGCACAGAGATTTGGGTCTTCCCGACAGCGAAATCGGAATCGCTTTGAGCACGAAGAGTGAGCCAATAGCGTCCCGGCGGGGTCCCTGCGGGGATCTGCACCGTGAGAAAGACCTCGTGCTGGGCTTGAGGCCCAAGCACAATATCTTGCAGCGCCTCCAGCAGCCCCCAGCCCTGAGGCGCTTCCGGGTGCAGCTTGTAAGAGCGCTGGTGATGATCACTGAGATTGCGCAGCGCGAAGACGACGGTCACAAAGTCTTCAGGATCGCCTTCAACAAGCGTCTTTGCTGGAGAGACCCTGACTGCGCCGAAGTGCTCTTCATATCGAACTGAAAATCTCTGCCACGCCCACAGAGCACCAAGCGCGATCAGAATAAGAATGATCGCCCCAAAGAGAAGGCGCTTGGTCATGGCCGCACGGGGACGGTCTTGGTAATAGAATTCTGCAGGTCATCATTGTCCGTGACCGTGAGCTTGACGGAAAAGTCTCCGGCGCGAGTGAAGACCCATTCGACGATCTTGCCCACAGCCTCGGGCTGGCCGTCGTTATCGAAGTCCCACGCGTAGCGCACGATCTGGCCATCGCTATCGGCGGACGCCGACGCGTCGAAGATCACTCTCTCGCCGACTCTAGGCTGAGCGGGTGTGAAGGTGAAGTCGGCAATGGGAGCAAAGAGCACAGGGCGTGGGACCTCGTACGCGCCGAAATCTAGAGTGACGGTCTGGCCCGTCTGCACTGTCGCGGTCGCGCTGAGTGGCGTTGTTGGCTCGTAGCGCTTGGGCAGGGTCGTTCGATCTACTGTGACCGTATAGCTGCCCGGCGGCACCTGCAAGAGATATTGGCCGGTAGCGCCGGAGCGAGTCTCAATACTTGTTGCTCCCACGGCGAAGAGGCGCACATTGGCCAAGCCAGGTTCATCGGGATCGGGCCGACCATTGCGGTTCTTGTCGTCAAAGACCCGTCCCCGGATGATCCCCACGGAGCGCATGGGGATTTCTACAGAGACGACCTGTCCCACGGAGACCGTCACGGCGATGGGCAAGGGCACGGTCGGGACGAGGCCCACGGGTGCGCGGGTGATTTCGACTGTGTATGAGCCGGGGTTGACCGGCGGGAATCGGAAGTACCCTTGGGCATCAGAGCGTGCTAATTGATTATCCAAGCGCAGGAGCGCGTCCTTGACGCCGGGTTCGCCCGGATCGCGTTGGCCGTTATTATTGAGATCAACGAAGAGATAGCCCTCGACGCGCCCTTTGACAATCACGGACTCGAAGGGCATCGCGAACTTTGTGCTCACTTCAATGTTGAAACTCAGCGATGTTGGCTCGGTGAATGCGAACGCGAACGAGGCTCTCACCGGGCCAAAGAATGTGAGGCTGAAAGATCCAAAGAAGGTTGTCGGATAAGGATAGAGCAGATCGTTCATCAATCCCACCAAGAAGGACGACGAGAGACGTGCAGTCGTAAAGGCTAAGCGGCCGATGGCAGTGACGCGCTGCTCGACGGGTGTGCCGGTGTTGTCCAGTTGCAGTGTCGCTTTTGCGCTGATGTTGAGCGACAGACCCTCGATCCCCAGGAGCGGCCGGGTGATCAAGGAAGTGGTCACTTCAAACGTCTCTGTTTGTGTTGCAGTCAAATTATCTCGAAAGATATTGCTCTGAAAGGAGAGCATGTAACTGATGGGGCTTGCTATGTCAGCAATCGTGAACGATTTTATGTCTTCGTCGGTGCTGAGCAAGGTAAATGGGGGATCATTACTCCTTCGAGAGATGAACTTGACATCGAAGAAGAAGCTAGGCACTCCTGGCAGAAGGCTGCGGATGGTCAGCCGTCCTTGGGAGGTGCTCGAAGTGATCTCTTGCACAGCTGGCTGGCTAAACAAATCGGTTCTCTTGCCGGAGACGAGCGCGCCGAAGCCCAGCGCTCCTATGCTGCCGTTGCCAAAGAGCGTCCAGATTTGGGTATCAGCCAAGACCGAGGGCACTCCAATTAAGCTGGGGAAATCAGGCTCGACGCGCAGGTACTCCCCCCCGATGACAAGCGTATAGAAGTGCGGGGCAGCGCGCAGGAAGAACATGCGACGCAGGCCCGCACTGACTTCCGCGACGGCTCCTTCGGCGGAGAGCGCGCCGCTGCGGAAGTTGGCTGCCGTGAGGGTGTAGGGGGTAGCACCGGCAACGCTCAGTCGCGCCAGCGACGCGCGCAGGCTTGCCCCGTTGAAGTTCAGGGCCATCGCGCGCTGCTCTTGCATAAAGTCTCCATCCCGATCTTCAAACGTTGCCATCAGCGAGAAGAAATTCGTAAACCCCAGCTCCACGCCACGCCGCGGCAACGTATTGTACATCAACGGGGGCGTGGGAAGATCGCCCAGATGCACGAAGAACGTCCCGTACTGTGACGTGAAGAGAAACTCCTTCACACTGATAGGCAACCCCGAGGGAATCTGCGACCGAACGAGATCAGAGATCTTGATCTTCAAACTGAAGCGTTGCTCTTCAGGCAGCGTTGCGTAGGTCAAGAACGAGATCAAAGGGGTCATGGTGCCGGCATCGAGAGCGAAGTTGGCTCCGACGGAAAACTCCGCTGGGGCGAGCAAGTGGAGCGCCGTGGGGACTTTGGCGGCTTCGGCCGGCAGAATAATCAGAGTCGTTGCGCCGTTGGCTTGCACTCCTTCGTTGCGCAATGAGACGGCTGTCAGCGTGACCGTCTCAAACCCTGATGGGACATCTTGGGGAATCCTGACGGTGACGAGCACGGGCCGCGTCTCGCCGGGGAGCAGTTCGATCAGTCCTGGCTCGACTTTTGTAAAAAACCCCCGTGGCGTAAACGCCTCAAGCCGAAAGGCGTCGATCACGTTGCCCCGGTTGGTCACGCTGAACGAGAGAATTACTTCGCTGTCGGGGTCAACTTCTTGGGGATCGGGTGCCCGCACGATCACACCCGTGGTCTTCTCAATGATGATCGTCGTCTGGGCACTGGCTCGGATTGATGGATCGCTCTGGGAGACGGCTTCAAGCGCGATAGTGTACGTTCCAGCAGGCGTCTCTTGCAGGACGAACACAGTCACGAAGACCGGCTCTTGCGCTCCGGGGGCAATCGTCAGCGGCGGGATCGCCCCGACGGCTTGAAAGCCCGCTGGGACACTGACTGAGAAGAGATACGTGTCCGAAGCCGTCCCGCGATTGATCGCGACGAACGTCAGGGTGACGATATCACCGGGCAGGGCCGAGCGTGGCGGCGGCGCGATAAGCTCAAGGGGCTGCCCTTGAGCAAAAGCCGTCAAAGCTCCTACGAGCAAGAGCGCTCCCACCGCACACGCCCTCTTCAGCATGTGAAGACCTCCTTGCTATTTTTTTGAGTCTATAGCTGAAATCGCACTTGCCCGGCAACTAAGAAGTCGCCGCCAAAGTCAATAATCACTAACCCTAAGTACGTTCCCGACGGCAATTTCTCCGTGACTGGGATCTCTAAGCGTTGCTTGCCGCCGGGGAGCAGCGCCATATCTTGGGCTTTCTTCTGCACGACGATCTCGCCCTTGGCGTTCACGATGCGCACTTGTGTCTTTGCGATCTGGAACGTCGTCCCGGTGTTCTCGTACTCGACGACGATGCGCAGGGGCTTGTCGCGCTCCGGCAGCAGAGCCTGCACACTGACGATCCGCCCACGATTGACGGCATTGGTCGGATCGGTATGCCGGATCTTGACGATAAACTGCTCAGCCGTTCCGATAGTAACCGGGATGGAGGGCTGCTGTCCTGGCGGTGGTGGCGGCGGCTGAGCGCCCGACGACGGCGCTGGGCTTGTCACAGCGAGCGCCGCCCAGTGTGGCCCGCGCTCCGTTGTGGGAATCTCGATCTTGAAGGTAATGACTTGTTTTTGTTGAGGAGCAATCGTAAATTGCGCTGGGGTAAACGATAAGAACTTGGCAAGCGAGCGCGGGTGTGTCCCCGGATTGAGCAAGACTAAGCCGCCCTCGATATTTCTGTCATAGTCTTTGAGCTCAATGGTGAAATCCCGGGGCTGCTCGCTGCTATTGATCACTTCAAAGGCTCCAGAAAAACTTCCGCCGGGGGGCAGGTTGACGTCTACGCTGAGAGTAGAGATGCCGATCTGTCCATAAACGAAAAACGAGCTGGCCCATAGCAGTACGGCTATCACGCTCCATCGCGCCACGCTCTTGCTCATAGAGACACCCCTTCAGATATCTTCTTCGATAGAGTAATTCACGGTAAACTGATACTGTCCGATCTTGCCGTCGCCAAAGTCATCGAGCATCACTCGCAGATCTACATTGAATGTCACGCCGCTGGCGGGCGTGGGCGTCCCCGTAGCCACGATGACCCCGGGGAGGCTTCCGGCAGGCTGGAAATTCCCCAGATAATCTCTCACTTCGACGGCGTTGCCTGTGGGGTCATCGGCCCCGGAGGGGTAGCTTGTCACCGAGGCGACGGCGCGGACGCGCCAGTTCTTGGTCGAGACAACTTGCAGCGTCGTCTGGCTGAGAAGCTCGACCCTCCCAGACTCGACGACAGAGGCGCTATTGACGTTGGCGGTGAGCGCCCCGCCAGAGATCACCGTCACGGTCATCACGTCTTGGTATTCAATAGTGATGCGCACGGCGTCTACATACGCTGTGTTTGTGGAGCCGAGCTTGGAAAGGCGCACTCCAAAGTTTGCGCCGTTGATGTCGCTCGCCGTCCAGGTCTCTCCCCACAGATCCGTGGGGCTACCTACGGTGCGGAAGGCGCTTGTGGGGCAGTCTACCTGCCCCGCGAGGCCAAAAATATCTTGAGTATTGCCCACGGCAGTCCCACCTTTGAGCAGACGCACGCGCACGCCCTCGCTCGAAGTGGTCGCGGCCATCTTCACTTCTACGGTTATCCCCTGAATGACGGCTGCGTCTGGAATGGTGAAGCCAAAGCCTGTCAGGTCTAGCGTTCCACCGCCAGAGCCGGTGCGCTCCGCACATTGATTATCTTGTGTTCCTATAGCGTTGGTAGGATTTGCCCACCCCACAGCAGAAGCCGTACTCGCGTAATTTGGCCCCTGGGAGACGGCTTGCACCAACAGGCTTCCCAGCGCGATTGCTAGGGCCAGTCCTCCCAATGCACGCATGAGCTTCATGCTTCACTCCTAGGGTGTCGTGTCTGTGGTCGTAAAGAGAATAACACCGAGATAGAATCCGGGAAGCGTGCTCACGTCCCACGAGCGAATATCCAAGAAGATCTCGCCGATGAAGTCTGCGCCATTGAGGCCCGCTGTGTTCTCCCCAAAGCCGCGACGGTTCTGGGGATCGGGCTCCGACAGCGACGTCTTATCCGTGCAGACGCCGAAGTCGTCGGCGAAGTCGCAGTCAGTGAGAAAATCTTCAGGGCCGGCATCGAAGATATTGGTGTCTACCGTCACGATAGACGAGTTGAGCCGGTAGGGCGTCAGAGCGTCGATGTTGACATGCCAGTCGCCGATCTTGAACGGCTGCGGGCCCTCGATCTCTGCGGGGGTGACGTCGAGAGTGATGAGGGACGGCTCGGCTCTGAGGAAGAGCGGTTGTGGAATGATGAGCGTCACGCGCACGGTCTGGCTTACTTGAGCGAAGCTTCCCCAGCTCAGCAGCGCCATCATGAGCGCTGTGCCTGCGAAGCCCTTCCAGCTCTTCATAGCTTACCCCCTTAATTGTAGCTTCGCAGCTTTGCTTAGGGCGTTGTATCCGTTACTGTGTAGGTGATCGTGCCGGTCACAGAGACCGGAAGCTGCGATGACTGCACGTCCCAGCCCGCGGGGCCGACGCCCATATCTACGTAAACATTGCCCGCGAAGTCAGCGCCATCCGTGCCGGCGGTGTTGTAGCCCGTGCCGCGCCGCGTGTTGGGGTCTGTATCACCCAGCGTGAGCGACGAATTTGGTGCACACGTGCCGTAGTCGTCAGCACTGACACAGTTAGCGGTGAAATCAGGCGTATCAGCGTTCACAACAAAGGGCGCAGAGAAGGACGTGAACTGCGAGTTCAATCTATATTCTGTCACGGCGTCTACATTGCAGCCCCAGTCGCCGATGTCAATGGGTTGGGGTGCCTCAATGTCGCCTTGGAGAATCGTATATGTGATATCACCGGGCTGATCGGGCGGCACGCAGTCTAAATAGAGCGACTGCGGGATGGTGATGGTCACGTTCTGTTGGGCGACAAGCCCCGACGACAGAGACAACCCCATAGCTCCGACGAGCAGCACGATCAAAATCTTCTTCGTCATGGTGCAGGCCCTCCTTTCAAGGTTTTTTGAGTTACGGTGTCGAGTCCGAGACAGAGTAACTGATCGTCCCGCTGACGCTGCGGGTTGGCGGGGTGGACTTGACATCCCAGTCGCTCACGTTGAGTCTGACATTACCCAAAAAGTCTGCACCCAAAGAGCCAGCAGTGTTGCCGCCGCTGCCCAGCGTAATTGGCCCAAAAGTCCCGCCCGCGCCGCAGCTTGGTGTGCCGCCACCAGAGGCCGTCGTGCACGTCTCGGAGAAGTCGTCGGCGCTGGAATTGAGAATATCTGTTGTAAACGTCATGGTCATATTGGCGCTCAAGGTGAAGTTCGTCAACGAGTCTATGTTGCAGCTCCATGTCCCGATGGTGAATGGCTGTGTGCCTTCGATATCTGACTGTGTGACTGTATAGTTAATGGCTGTCGAGGCAGAACAGTCGAGATAGAGAGACTGGTTGACGTTGATCGTGACGGTCTGAGACGTTTGGGAGAGCCCCCAGACCCATCCCACCGATAAGACAAGCATGACGACCCCACAAGACTTTATATGACGCATGGTTACCTCCTTCTACAGCCGACGTTTTTATTTGACAAGATTATAGCATCAAGGGGGGGGAAGTTGTCAAGAGGGGCTGCGATGATTGGGAAACTGAAGAGGCGTCTTCTGATTATGGAGATTCAAATGGCCCGCGCGATCTCTTCTAAGGCCTGGGGGTTCTCTAAGTTGGAAAGATCCCCCGGCTCCTGCCCCAGCGCCGCTGCCCGAATCGCCCGGCGCAAGATCTTGGCGTTACGCGTCTTAGGGAGCTCTTGGACAAACTTTATCTGCTCCGGGGCAAACGACTTCCCTAAAGCTTCTATGACCCGCTCGCGCAACTCTTTGCGCAAAGCGTCGTTGGGCTCATGCCCCGGTCTTAAAGCAACATAGCACCAGATGGCTTCACCCTTCAATTCGTGCGGTACGCCAATGGCTGCCGACTCAGCCACCGCCGGATGGCCCACTAAAACAGATTCGATCTCCGCCGGGCCCAGACGTTTCCCTGCAATCTTAATGGTGTCATCACTGCGCCCGTGCAGGTACCAGAAACCGTCTGCGTCAATCGAAGCCCAGTCCCCATGCACCCAGATGTTCTCCCAGCGCGACCAGTAGGTCTGAATGTAGCGCTCCGGGTCCTTCCAAATGCTGCGAGTCATCCCCGGCCAGGGCTTTTTGCACACTAACTCCCCGACACCGCCGCGCAACGGTTTTCCATGGCTATCGAAGACGTCTATGGCCATCCCCAAAGCCGGGCCGACGAGCGCACAGGGTTTTAAGGGCGTAATGGGCAAGGGCGATAAGAAGCACGCCCCAACTTCTGTTCCCCCAGAGAGATTGATAATTGGACAGCGCGCCCCTCCGACATTTTTGAAGAACCAGAACCAGGGATCGGGGTTCCACGGCTCCCCCGTCGAAGCTAAAATTCTCAGACTGCTCAGATTGTGTTTCTTCACCGGCCCTTCGCCGAACTTCATCAATGCTCGAATCAGTGTCGGCGAGATGCCCACAATAGAAATTCTATGGCGCTCGACCATTTCCCATAATCTGTCTCCTTGGGGGTAGTCGGGCGCGCCCTCGTAGAGAAAGACCGTTCCGCCCAAGGCTAAGCCCCCCACGACCTCCCACGGCCCCATGATCCAGCCCATGTCTGTCACCCAGTAGAGAATATCTTCGGGATGCAGATCAACTTGATGGGAAACTTCTTGAGCGATTTTTACCAAAAAGCCGCCGTGGACGTGGACGGCCCCCTTGGGTCGTCCTGTTGTCCCAGACGTGTAGATAATCATAAACGGGTCTTCGGAGTCGGTGGGCTCTGTGGGGCATTCGACAGATTCGCTGCGAGTGAGTTCGTACCAAGACCTCATCACCTGACCCTCTTTTTCTTGAGAAAAATGTTGCACCGGACTGGGAGATAAGTCTCTTCTCAAGACCAGCAAATCTTTCACCGTCGGGCTGAGTGCCACGGCTTCTTCCGCGATCTTCTGCATCTCGATCACAGCCCTCCGCCGATAGAAGCCGTCGGCGGTAATCAAAAGTTTGGCTTCACAGTCGTTGAGTCGGGCCGCGACTGCTTGGGCGCCAAACCCCGAAAAGATGGGGGTAAAAATCGCGCCGATCTTGGCGCACGCGAAGAGAGCCATAACCGTCTCTGGTAGCATCGGCATAAAAATCCCGACACGGTCTCCCTTAGCCAGGCCCAGTTTCTTTAAAGCGTTAGCCAAGCGATTCGTCTGCTCGTAGAGTTCTCGATACGTGAGCCGACGCACGGTGCCATCTTCCCCCTCCCAGATGAGCGCGAGCTTCTCCGGGCGAGTTTGGGTGTGCTTATCTACGCAGTTATGGGCAATATTGATCTTCCCGCCGACGAACCACTTGGCCCAGGCGATTCCCTGAGAAGTATCTAAGATTTTTTTATAGGGCTCAAAGAACTCGATTTGTAACTCTTTGACGACCGCATCCCAGAACCATTCGATATCGTCCGTCGTGCGGCGTATCAGTTCTGGGTAGTCTTTGATGCCGTGCTCTTGCATGAAGCGCCAGACGTTGCTGCGCTCGATGTAGTCTCTGCTAGGCATCCAGGCGAATGACGTGGTCATTTGCTCTCCGGTCGCAGCATTGCTACTCAGATAAGTTTATTCAACTGTCACGCTCTTAGCCAAATTTCTCGGCTGATCCACATCTGTCCCTCGTAGGTCAGCGATGTGATAGGCGAGCAATTGCAACGGCACGGCGAAGAGCAACGGCGCCAGCCAGCGTGAGCTCTTTGGCACTGCGAGGATGAAATCCGAGACACGCTCGATCTCCTTGTTGACCTCATCGGCGACCGTGATCACAATGCCGCGTCGCGCTCGGACTTCCTCGATGTTCGAGAAAATCTTTTCATAGATACTGTGTTTGGTCACGAGCACGACCGTGGGCATCTCTGAGTCAATAAGCGCAATCGGGCCGTGTTTCAGTTCGCCGGCGGCGTAGCCCTCGGCGTGAATATACGAGATCTCTTTGAGCTTGAGCGCGCCTTCGAGCGCGATGGGATAGAGGAGATCTCTGCCCAGAAAGAGAAAGTGTTCTTTTTGATAGAACGTCTGAGCCAAGCGCGCGATCTGTTTTTCTTGCTGTAAGATGCTTTCTAATAAAATCGGCCCCCGGACGAGCGTCTCTAAGGCGGGGCGCACCTGCGTCGCGGAGAGCCAGCCCCGTTGCTGCCCCACATAAAACCCCACCAGATTGAGCGCCGTCAACTGCGCTAAAAACGCCTTGGTCGAAGCAACACCGATCTCCGGGCCGGCATTGGTATAGAGTGTAGCGTCCGACTCGCGCGTGAGCGTCGAACCGACTACATTGACAATCGAGAGCACCGAGGCACCCCGCTCACGGGCTGCTCTGATCGCCCCAAGAGTGTCAATGGTCTCTCCCGATTGCGAGATGGCAATCACTACAGTGTTCTTGTCTAGGTACGGCTTGCTGTAGCGGAATTCGGAGGCCAGCTCGACAGCAACGGGAATCTGAAAGAAGTCGCGCCACAGATATTTGGCCGCCAGCCCGGCATAGTAAGCCGTCCCCATCGCGACCAGATAGACCAGCTGGGCCTTGGCCAGCTTCTCATCGAGCGCTTGCAGTTCCGGGAGGAGTATTCTCCCTGAGGCAAGCTCATAGCGGTTCTGCAGGGTGTGGGCGATCGCTTGGGGCTGCTCATGAATCTCTTTCAGCATAAAGTGCTTGTAGCCTTGCTTTTGGGCAGTGACGACATCCCATTCAATACGCTGGGGCGTGCGCGCGATGGCTCGACCTTCAAGATCGCATATCTCGACGCCGTCTCGTCTGATGACGGCCAGTTCGCCGTCATTCAGAAAGACCATCTGGCGGGTGAAGTTGAGCAGAGCGGGGATGTCCGAAGCAGCAAAGTTTTCGTTCTGGCCCAAGCCCAGCACGAGCGGGCTGCCCTGACGCGCTACGACGACTTCGTCGGGAGAATTTTTAGCCAGTACGGCAATCGCATAGGCCCCTCGTAGTGGGCGCAACACCTCGCGTACGGCTTGTAAGAGATTAGTACCGTCGTACCGTTCTTCGATCAGATGGGCAATGACTTCTGAGTCTGTCTGCGACACAAAGGTATGTCCCCGTCGCTGCAGCTCCTCTTTGAAAGGCAGGTAGTTTTCTAGAATGCCGTTGTGAATGACCGCGATATTCTTATGACAATCACAATGGGGGTGAGCATTGACATCTGTTGGAGGACCGTGGGTAGCCCAACGGGTGTGTCCCAGTCCGATGGTCGCATGAGAGACTGTGTTGCTCAAGCGTCCGGCCAGCTGGCTTACCTTCCCAGCGCTCTTCTCGAAATAGAGACGATCGCTCTCCAAGAGGGCAACCCCTGCGGAGTCGTAGCCGCGATACTCCAGTTTTTGTAATGCTTCAATTAAAAGATCTTTGGCCGGGCGTTGCCCGACATAGCCAACGATACCACACATCGTGAGCCTCCTTGCGCCTTCTGTGAGTATATAGCCTCATGGGCGCTCTGACAAGGCCCACAGGGCATCAAGACGAGTGTAATCTGCGCTATTTTGTCAGGCGCTCGTGGGCATGTTATAATCAGCGTGTCTGACAGTAACCTTGAGAGGAGGTTGTGCGATGCGCGAAGTTGAGGTCAAAGCGCTGGTGATGGACCCGATGCAGAAGATGCCGGTGCTGTTGCTCCGCGATCCGCAATCCAGAAAGGTCGTGCCCGTCTGGATCGGACACCCCGAGGCGACTGCAATCGCCATGATCATGCAGAACCGGGATTTCCCTCGTCCCCTCACCCATGATCTTGTGAAGGTGATCTTAAAGTCCCTGGGCGGTGACTTGGACATGATCGTCATTGATAGCATTCAAGACTCTACGTACTTTGCAACGCTCTACGTTCGCGACCACACCGGCAAGACTCACGAGATCGATGCGCGGCCCTCGGATTCCATTGCGATCGCTTTGCGCATCGGCAGCCCGATCTATATATCTGATGAGGTCTTCCAAGTGGCTGCGGTTGAGATGCCGGCCGCCGAAGACGAGGGCGACACCAGCGAGCATAGTGACCGTTTCAGGGCCTTTGTTGAGGGCGAGATGAAGTTGGCTGATTTCAAAAAGTTCGTCCAGTAGTGAGGCACAGCACCGCTCTGCTTCAGTACACGGGAGAAGGGGTATGCTCCGCAGTCTGCGCGAGCTAGATGTCACAGAAAGACGCGTTTTAGTTCGGGTAGATTATAACGTTCCGCTCAAAGACGGACGAGTAACAGACGATACTCGTCTACGTGAAAGCCTGCCGACCGTTGAATATCTTCTCCAACGCCGCGCCAAGGTTATCTTAGTTTCGCACTTGGGCCGTCCGCAGGGCAAGGTCCTTGCAGAATTACGACTTGGCCCCGTGGCACGTCGTTTTTCAGAGTTGCTCAAGCGCCCCGTCACCAAACTCGACGACTGCATTGGGCCGTCGGTCCAACGCGCCGTCACTCAGATGAAACCCGGAGAGGTAGTTTTGTTGGAGAACGTGCGCTTCTATCCCCAAGAGGAGGCCAACGAGGAGAGCTTCGCGCGGGAGTTAGCGCGTTTGGCCGATTGCTACGTGAATGACGCCTTCGGGACGGCCCATCGTGCTCATGCCAGCACCTATGGGGTGGCGCGGTTCTTGCCATCTGCAGCGGGTCTTCTCTTGGAGAAAGAAGTCACGATGCTCAGCCGAGCGACCCAAAATCCCCAGCGCCCGTTTCTCGCCATCATCGGTGGGGCAAAGCTCACAGATAAGATCGCGGTGCTCAAAGATCTGATCGGGAAGGTTGACGCATTTCTGATTGGCGGAGGTGTGGCCTTTACGTTGTTAAAGGCCCAAGGGGCAGAGGTGGGCAACTCGCTTCTAGACGAAAAGATGTTGGAAGAAGCCAACGGTTGTCTGCGCAAAGCTCAAGAGCACAGGACGGAGATGGTGCTGCCCTGCGACGTGCGCATCGTTCGAGAATCTCCTACAGGGGAGGTGCAGAAGACCGTTGCACCAGCGAGAGAGATCCCCGACGGTTGGCAAGGCTGGGATATTGGGCCAGAGACCGTCAAAGCTTTCAGAAAGCGCGTCCAAGCCGCGAAGACCATCGTCTGGGCTGGGCCCTTGGGGAAGTTCGAAAAACCGCCCTTTGATACCGGGACCCGCGAGGTCGCGCAGGCCATTGCTGCCTCAAACGCTTTTGCCATTATCGGTGGAGGCGACACAGCCGCTGCGCTACACCACAGCGTTCTCACGAACGCGCAAAATATTCATTTCTCGACAGGTGGGGGAGCAACGTTGGAGTTTTTGGGTGGGCGCAGACTCCTGCCCATCGAGATATTACGGAAGCAATGAGCTTCTTCGTGGTCTTGTCACCGTAAGAGTGAAGTGCTATAATGAGCGCAGTTGCGGGCGTAGCTCAGCGGTAGAGTACCGGCTTCCCAAGCCGGGTGTCGCGGGTTCGAATCCCGTCGCCCGCTCCACAGGCGCCTGTAATCACTTCTAACGCCTTCGGCAGCAGCTCTATCTGGAGACTTCCGGCGGGGAACTCCATCGGCTCCCCGTCGAGATGCCCTAGTAAGGGCTGCTCTGAAAGGATCTCGACCCACGGCGCACGCTTGACTTGCACTTCGGGCAAACTCAGATGCTCCCCACGACGCACTTTGGGAATCTCAACAATCCTTCGGAGGGGATGCATATCAGCGATCATATAGACATCAAACAGCCCGTCGTCAATCTCGGCATTCGGGACGAGCTTAAAGTCTCCTCCGTGGTAGCGTCCATTGGATGCTCCGACCATCATCAGCTTGCCCGCTGCTTGCCAACTCGGCGCCCTGATCTTTAGCTCGGAGCTGCGAAAGAACAGCGCTTCACGGATGGCTGCATACAGATACGTCCAGTGCGCCAGCCCCGGCCAGCGCCACCTGCGAAAGACCCGCCACGCTACAGCTCCGTCTAAGCCGACCCCAAGCCCATTGACAAAATAGTGCTCGCCGATGCGACCGACGTCTACGCGCTTGGTCCACCCCGCCTCGAGAATGGCCACGGCACGCTGCGGTTCCAGAGGGGGAATTTGGAGCATCTTGACGAAATCATTTCCCGTACCAGCGGGGATAACGCCCAATTTCGCTTCAGTGCCCATCAATCCGGCGGCCACTTCGTGAATGGTGCCATCTCCGCCGACGGCGATCACCGTAGCAAAGTCTTGGGCGACACGCCGGGCGACTTCAGTAGCAGCTCCTGGGGCTTCCGTGAACTCGTGGCGAAAGGAAAGCTTTGAATTTTTGAGAGCATGCTCGATGGCCGGCCAGAGCCGCCGACACCGACCACGGCCCGCAATGAGATTGACAATCACAAAGCATTCGTCAGGCATGAAGCTAGTATAGCTTGAAACCGTTTGACAAGCCAAGTCTGTCGCGTTAGAATATTATCTCAGCATTCGTCTCTGCGCTTGATCTTCGCCACCGGCGAAGCCCACGCGCAGCGTGCCGGGGTGGCGGAACTGGCAGACGCGTACGGTTCAGGACCGTATGGGAGCAATCCCGTGTGGGTTCAAGTCCCTCCCTCGGCACCATTTTCTTATGAATCTCAACGAAAAGCCCCTGCACGAGCTGCTTGATCTCATAACCAAAGGGGAGATTCACCCTCGCGAGGTGATTGGTGATCTCTATCGTGCTATCTCTGTTACAGAAGAACAGATCAAAGCGTATGTGAGCCTCGCTCCTCAGGAAGATATGCTTCGTGAGGTGGAGCGTCTGGCTCATACTTCGTTATTGCATGGCTTGCCCGTCTCGGTGAAAGACAATATCTCGACAATCGGTTTCAAGACGACCTGTGGCTCGAAATTTCTCGAGAACTTTGAGCCGATCTTTGAGGCAACTGCCGTGAAAAATCTCAGAGGCGCCGGTGCAACTGTGCTGGGCAAGACAAATCTGGATGAGTTCGGCATGGGGTCTTCGACGGAGAATAGCGCCTTCTTTCCCACGCGTAATCCGCATGATGCGACCCGCGTCCCCGGCGGATCTTCAGGAGGCTCGGCAGCAGCTATCGCGGCTCACGAAGCGATCTGGGCTCTGGGCTCCGACACCGGAGGCTCGATTCGGCAACCAGCGGCGCTCTGCGGGGTCGTCGGGCTCAAGCCAACGTATGGGCTCGTCTCGCGCTACGGCTTAGTCGCCTTTGCCAGCTCGTTAGACCAGATCGGACCGATAACGAAAGATGTGCGCGATTGCGCTCTGGTATTGAATTTCATCGGCGGGCAGGACCCGCACGACTCGACAAGCTTGGGGCACCTCTGTGGTGACTATACCCGCGAGCTAGGGCAAGAGATCCGGGGCTTGCGCGTGGGCTTACCCACAGCATATCTCGAAGACTTATCTGGAGAAGCGCGGGCGCGCGTGGAGCAGTGGGCCGGCATCTTCAAAGACCTGGGAGCGCAGATCGTAGAGCTCACACTGCCCCACACGGAGTACGCGATCCCGGCGTACTATCTGATCTCATCTGCTGAAGCGAGTGCCAACTTGGCCCGCTTCGATGGGGTGCGATACTCGCAACGGGCGAGCAACGACTCCGTGGAAGAGATGTTCTCCGAGAGCCGCGACCGGGGCTTTGGGCCGGAAGTGAAGCGACGCCTTATGCTCGGGACCTACGCGCTCAGCGCGGGCTATTACGAAGCTTGGTACGGCAAAGCTCAAAAGGTCCGCGCGCTCATCCGTGAAGATTTCGATACGGCCTTCCAGGCTGTAGATATTATCATCTCGCCCACGTCGCCGACGCCGGCCTTCAAGCTGGGGGAACGAGTGAGCGATCCCTTGGCCATGTATCTGTCGGACATTTTCACGGTGCCAGCCAGTTTAGCGGGCATCCCAGCGATCTCGATCCCCGCGGGCACAGTGGACGGGCTGCCCTTTGGACTGCAAATCATCGGAGATAAACTTCAAGAAGCCAAGATTCTCCGAGCTGCCTACGCTTTTGAACAAGCAACTCGATAAGGGCGCTTGCGCGCACTCGTCAGTCCGTGCTATGCTTGTTCTGGAGAGAATATGGACTTATTGAGCATGCTACGCCAGGAGATCAACAAAGCGGATTTCGAGACGGCCCTGCACAAAACGGTCACTCTGCTACGGGATCACGTGTCTTATTACAATTGGGTCGGCGTCTATATGCTCGAAGGAGAAGAATTGGTGCTGAAGGCTTGGGATGGCCCCCAAGCGACTCAGCATGTGAGAATCCCCCTTGGAGAAGGTATCTGCGGGCTTGCTGCCCGCGAACAGAGAACCGTGATCGTGGGCGACGTCAACGCTGATCCCCGCTACTTGGCGTGCTTTCCCTATACGCGCTCTGAGATCGTTGTCCCCATCTTCAGCAACTCAAAGATCGTCGGCGAGATTGACATTGACAGCGACACCCTGGACGCGTTTACCGAGAAAGATCAAAAATTTTTAGAAGAAGTTGCCGTGTTCCTGGGGGAGAAATATGCCTGGAGCTAGACCGCGTAAAGAGACTGTGCCGGACGAAGACGCGGCAAGAGCCGAGCGATATGTTTTGGATGCGAGCATTATTGTTGATGGTCGCATCACGGAAGAGATTCGCAATAACAAATTCCCCCAGGCCGTTTTTATTGTGCCCAATGCAGTGCTCGCGTTATTAGAAGCGCAAGCAGTACGCGGTCAGGAGACGGGCTACGCCGGGCTCAATGAACTGAAACAACTGCAGCAGCTCGCCTGGGCGGGCCAGATCGAGTTGATCTTCAAGGGAGATCGTCCGCGGTTCGACCCGTTGCGCCTTGCGGAGACCGGCGAAATCCATGCGATGGTGCGCGCCGTCGCTGAAGAAGAAAACGCTGTGCTCATCACCAGCAGCCGCAGCCAGTCTCTCGTGAGCGAAGCCCAAGGGTTGCCGACACGCTTTTTGGGGGCCGCCACAGGAGCCCGTGGGCTCGACCAGCTCCGAATCATGCAGTTCTTTGACGAGCAAACGATGTCGGTGCACTTGCGGGCCAAGACCCGCCCTAAGGCCAAACGGGGCGCTCCCGGCCGGATGCAGATCGTCCCCCTTCGAGAAGAACTGATGACCGAAAAAGAGCTGGAACGGATTGCCCGGGAGATCGTCGAAGTCGCCAAGGGGCATCCCGACGGGTTCATCGAGATGGACGCGGGCGGGAGCACCGTGATACAGCTCAAAAATCTGAGAATCGCCATTGCTCGCCCGCCCTTCAGTGACGCGTTAGAAATCACTATCGTTCGACCCATCGTGCACAAAAAGCTCGATGACTATCGCTATGCTGGTCTGCTGAAGGAGCGTATGCGCGAACGCTCGCGCGGCGTGCTCGTCTCCGGGGCACCGGGGGCAGGCAAGTCTACGTTTGTTCAGGGAATAGCCGAGTATCTGCAAGAAGCGGGCTGGATTCTCAAAACGATGGAGAAACCTAGAGACTTGGAGCTCTCAGACGAGATCACTCAGTACACGGCATTGGGCGGCGAGATGAAAAAGACTGCTGATGTTTTGTTGCTGGTCCGACCTGACTATACAATCTTCGACGAGATGCGCGTGGACGAAGATTTCGAAGTATTTGCTGATATGCGCTTGGCGGGCGTGGGCATGATTGGGGTGGTGCATGCCACACGTGGCATTGACGCCGTACAAAGGCTCATTGGGCGCGTGGATTTGGGGATGATCCCCCAAGTCGTGGACACGGTCGTCTTCATTGAAGCGGGCGACGTCAAAGAGATCTACGAAGTCGAGTTCACCGTCAAAGTGCCCAGCGGCATGGGCGATTCGGACTTGGCCCGTCCGGTGATCGAGATCAGAGAATTCGAGTCCAAAGGGTTGGTCTATGAGATTTATAGCTTCGGTGAGCAGGTCGTGGTGATGCCCGTGAAGGAGGTCGCCACAGAGAAACCCGTCTGGCGGTTAGCAACGCAGGTGCTGGAGCACGAACTACGCAAGGTGGTTCGCGGTGGGGTCACTGTCGAGATTCGTTCGGACAACCAAGCGACTCTTTACGTTGACGAAGACCAGATTCCTGTGATCTTAGGGCGTGGGGGGAGTCGGATTCGCGAGCTGGAAGCCGAGCTGGGCATCGGGCTCGATGTGCGTTCCTACGACGAGATGGAGATGACGCTCTATCAAGATATAGATATCGAAGTGAGCGACCGGCACGTCATTGTAGACTTAGACCCCACCCTGCGCGGGCGCAATATCGAGATCGTAGTAGACGGCGAGCCAGTCTTTATTGGGTCGGTCTCGCGCACCGGAAGTATTAAGTTAGTGCGCGGCAGCGAACCAGCAGAGAGAATCTACGAAGCGCACAAGTCGGGCGGGACGATCCGCGTGCGGCGGGCGGGCTAGCGAGGCCGTCGCCTTGACGCGCGACGATAAGCTTGATCATGGGGGCCAAGAGCAATCACTAGAACGAGACGCTCGCTATCTCTAACTTCGTATACTAGGCGATATCCTCCTTGAGGGCCAAAGGTATAGCTGTAGAGGCCAGCAAGCGTCCCGTGCTTGGGATTCCCTACGCCGCGAGGGTTGGCAGATAGAGCGGGGAGACATGTATTCTGCAGTTTCTCAATCAGTTTAGGAGGAAGCCTCTGATTAGCAGCAGCACGAGAGAGCACTACTTGGTAGCGCGGCGTTTCGCTTTGCCCTTTGCTAGAGCCTTGCTTACTGTCACGACATGGCCGCACTGTAAGTCCTTCCGCGCCGACCGCCAGCGCCGCAGCAGAAATTCCTCATCAAGGCGTAGCAGCTCTGGCACGAGATGAACCAAACGACACTTCTCCTCGAAATTCAGGCTCTTCACTTGTTTTGCCAACGCTTCGACGTTGCTCATCGCTGTTGTATCATACCCTGTGCCTGCTGAAGTTGCAAGACAACTCAAAACCGCCACAATACCCCGCCGCGATAACTCCAGACCCACGGCAGATTCTGTCGGCTGAAGTCGAGCAGCACCAAGGGCACGACGTCAAAGAAGACAGATATTTTTGAGACGAGCGAAAACCTCCCTCCAGCACCGACCCAGCCCGTCAGCCGCCACGCTTGTTCGGCATTCTGCGTCAGATGGAGAACCCCAGAGCCAAGCTCAATAGATGCGCTCGCCCCCCCAACGGGAAAGTTGAGGGCTAGGGCAGTCTCATAATGGGCGATTCCCAAGGGAGGCCCTTCAAACGCAAAGCCCCAGCCTGCGGCCAAGCGCAACGCCACCCCCGTTTCAATCTGCGTCTCCCCGCGTACCGACAGCAGCAAAACTCTCTGGGATATCGTAAGCGTCGGCAACGCCGGCTGAAAGTTCTCCAGCTCCATCCAGCTCAAAGCGACGCCCAGACTCGGCGCGCGCTCCCCAGCCCAAGCGTTCATACTCCACAACAGACTGAACGCTGCCATCAGCCATAGGTGCTTCATTTGTCAGCCCCCTTCTCTTTATGCTATTGTGACAGAGAGCGCTCATGAAAGTCAAAGTCTTAGATTCCCATTTGGTGAACAAGATCGCCGCCGGAGAAGTGATCGAGCGTCCGGCTTCCGTGGTCAAAGAGCTCATCGAAAACGCCCTTGACGCCGGGGCGATGAAGATCGAACTCTTCATCGAAGGCAGCGGCCAGCAGCGCCTCTGCGTCGCCGACGACGGGGAGGGCATGTCCCAAGAAGATTTATTGTTGGCCATCCAACGGCACACCACAAGCAAAATCTCTTCGGAAGACGATCTGTTTCGTATCAACACTTTGGGCTTTCGCGGCGAAGCATTAGCGAGTATCGTCGAAGTCTCTCAGACCGTCATTGTGAGCAAAGATGACGCCTCTCCTGAGGGCGTGCGCGTGGAGATCGAAGGCGGACACGTCAAATCTATAAAAGCCGCCGGGCGCGCTCGCGGGACAACAGTAGACGTCCGCGAACTCTTTTTTAATCTCCCGGCGCGACGCAAATTCTTAAAATCCGAAAAGACCGAGTTTTTTCATATTGTGCGAACGATCAAGCGTTTTGTGCTCGCTTACCCCGGCGTGCACTTTCGCGTGGAGCATAATGCGAAGAAAATTCTCGACGCCCCGCCAAGCAGCGATCTGCGCCAGGCTATCGCTCATCTCTACAATGCTGAGCTGGCGAAAGCGCTGCTCGACGCCCGCGCCGAAATCCCCGGGCTGAAGATCCACGGGCTGATCAGCTCACCTCCGATGACGCGCTCAGATAGAACCGAACAATTCATCTTCGTCAACGGGCGCTTTGTGAAAGACCCTCAGATCAATTACGCGCTCTCGATGGCCTATGACAGCCTGCTCAAGAGCGAGCAGCACCCATATATCTTTCTCTTCATCGAAATTGACCCCCAAGCCGTGGACGTGAACGTGCACCCTCAGAAAGCTGAGGTGCGTTTTGCCGAACCGATTAAAGTACAAGCCGTGGTGAGACAAGCGATCACTAAAGCCTTAACGTCGGCCCATGCGGTGCCGCGATTTGAAAGACGGCCCTCAGCCCCTCTCTCCGGGCAGGCACAGGGGCCTACGGCACCCCCCCGTGCGGAACGTTTCGGTGCAGCATCTTGCTCACAAAAGCGGTCGCACCTAAACGTTCCGGCTTGCCCGGCCGAGGTGAAGGCCCCCAGCTCTTCCCCACTTGATTTACGCAAAGAGATCGAAGAACTTCGCCAGCAGCCTGCTCCGTCGCCCGTGCCCACCTTTCGCGTGTTGGGCCAACTCCACGGGACATATATCTTAGTCCAGACCGAGTCGGGCTTGGAGATCATTGACCAGCATGTGGCCCACGAACGAATTCTCTACGAAAAATTCCTCGCTCAATTGAAAGAGGGCCAGATCGCGCGCCAGCGGCTCTTGATCCCGGTCACTGTGGAAATGCCGCCCGATCAAGCCGAACTGCTCGCAGCTCATCTAAAGGAACTAGACGAGCGTTTGGGGATCGGCTTAGAACACTTTGGCGGCGGGACGTTTATTCTGAGAGATTGGCCGCAGGTGCTGACCAGCGACTGGAGCAAGGCCGATTTCAAAGAAGCGATCGAGCATGTGCTCTCTGTCCTCGAACACGAAGCCGAGCCGACGCTGGAGGAGCTTGCTAAGACGTTGGCAGCGCGGGTGGCGTGCGAGGGCGCCGTAGTGAAGAACAAGCCGTTACGGCCTGAAGAGATGCAAGAACTGGTGCGTCAATTGAGGCGGGCGCAGAACCCCTATAGCTGTCCGCATGGACGACCGGTTGTGTTGGCGTACTCTTTAGAAGAGTTAGAGAAAAAGTTCGGGCGACGATAGTTTCATTCGTACCTCAAGGCTTCGACAGGGTCGAGCCGCGAAGCCCGAACTGCTGGGTAGACTCCGAAGATCAGACCTACTATCAACGAGAACCCTACAGCCAAACCAATGGCATACGAGGGGATAATCAAAGGCCACTTGCTGAAAGAAGCAATCAGAGCAGCCACGCCTACCCCACAGAGCAACCCTATCATACCCCCAAGCACGCTCACAAAGACAGACTCGGTCAGAAACTGAAAGAGAATATCTCGCCGCTTGGCACCGAGAGCTTTGCGGATGCCGATCTCTCGTGTTCGTTCGATGACCGAGACCAATAAAATATTCATAATGCCGATCCCGCCGACTAACAGAGCAATGCCAGCGATGCCCCCCAACAGAAACGTCATAGTGGCCGCGTTCTGATTGACTGTCTCTATGATGTCTTGCTGGGCTCGCACCCGATAGTCATCTGGGTTAGGTATTCTTCGGGATAAGATGAACTCGACTTGCGCAATGGCTTCATCTACTTGCTCGGTGCTGACTACGCGCAAGCTGTACGAATTCACTGTGCGGTCCCCAGTAATGCGTCTCGCTACAGTAGTGACCGGCAGGTAAATTCGGTTATCGTACTGAGCGAACCCAACCTGCCCTTTGCTGGTCATCACGCCGACGATAATAAACAGAAAGCGAGTCCCTGCACGCTCGATCACAACTTCTTTGCCCACAGGGTCTTCGCCGGGAAAGATCTGCTGGGCTATTTCGCTTCCAAGAACGAGCACTTTCGCATAGCGTTCAAGGTCTTGTTCAGAGAAAAACCTGCCGTTGGCGACAGGATAGTTCAGCACAGGACTATACGCAGGGGTCACGCCCATCACAGTAGTCTGCACATTACGGTCTCGATATTTGATCGTCCCGTTCGTTTGGATAACGGGGACGACGTCGCGGACGGCGGGCGCCTTGGCGAGCTCGTCGGCCAGCTCCAACGTAAAAGTCTGCGCTACTTGCGTGCTCGCCACGCCGGCTCGGCCCACGCGAAATGCCGGACCGACCGTGATCAGATCAGATCCTAACGCCTCTACACGTGAGCGTATATCATACGTCGCCCCTCGGCCAACGGAGATCATCGCGATCACCGAAGCCACTCCGATCAGGATGCCCAACACAGAGAGAGCAGATCGTAACTTGTGAGCACTGAGGTTGCTCACCGTTGTACGGAGCATTTCCAGCAGACTCATAGATAGCTCTCGAGCCTAGCTTGTTGCTGAACGGACGATCTCTTCGTGGCGGATGAGCCCATCTTGCATCTCAATAATCCGTGAGGCACACCCAGCCACGCGCCGGTCATGCGTGACTAAGACTATCGTTCGCCCGTCTTTATGAAGGTGTTTGAACAGAGTGAGAATCTCTTCGCCGGTCTTGGTGTCAAGATTACCAGTGGGCTCATCGGCCAAGATAATAGCTGGGTCGTTCATGAGGGCGCGTGCAATAGCTACTCTTTGGCGTTCGCCGCCGGATAACTGAGCAGGGAAGTGAAACAAACGATCTCCCAAGCCCACTCGTTCCAACAGCCCTTTCGCTTTCTGGAGTCGTTCTTTGCGTTTGACCTTGGCATAGACGGCCGGGGTTTCGACGTTGCGCAGCGCGCTTTCCCTTGGTAAGAGATTGAACTGCTGAAAGACAAAGCCGATCTTGGCGTTCCGTATCTCGGCGAGCTGGTTATCGCTGGCCTGCAAAAGATCCAGACCGTCCAATACCATCTGCCCTGACGTCGGTCTGTCCAGGCACCCCAGCAAATGCATGACTGTTGACTTGCCCGACCCCGATGGCCCCATGATCGCTAAGAACTCACCCTCTTGGATAGTAAAACTCACTCCGTCCAGCGCGCGGACTTCAACCTCGCCCATTGTATAGACTTTGGTGACCTGCTCGAGGGTGAACAAACTCATCTCCGCTCACCTTCCAGGAAACCCAAAAGGGGTCGAAGGCACGACACGCTGTTGGCTTGAACTGTTCGCCCTGGAAGCGTTCACTGCCAAGACCCGATCCCCTTCTTGTACACCAGAGACGATCTGAACAACTTCATCTGTTGTCAACCCTATTGCGACGGGCACTTGCTCGGTCGTTGTCCCCTTGACGAGCGCGACGAAGCTTCTGCCGCCGACGGTCCGAACGGCTGTCAGAGGAACCTGTAAGGCGTCCTTCGCTTCGGCGACCACGATCTCCACTTTGGCTGAGAAGCCCGGTTTGATTCTCGGGTCGTCTTGGAATAGTTTGAGAGTCACAGCGACAGCCTTGGTGCTTCCTTTGGCGACTGCTCGATAATCAATGTAGCTTACCTCAGCAGAGAGCTGGAGACCGGGATAGGCTTCTAACGTGACGCGCGCTTGCTGTCCCACGGCGATCTCGCGAATATCTACTTCGTCTATGTCTACGGTGACGAACATCTCATCACGATTGAGCAATGTCATAATATCCGTGCTGCTGGTGGCACTATCCCCTTTTGAAATATTATCGCCTTCTTGAACATAGATGGCGATGACCTCGCCGTCCCAGGGGGCTTTCAAGATTGTGTATTCGTACTCTTCTTGAGCGATCTTGTATTCCAACTCTTTGATCTGCACTTCGTTCGGGGGCGCGGTGATCTTGGCGGCTTCATAAGCATTCCTTGCCTGAAGGAGCTTCAGCTCTTGCTGGGCATTGCTCAGCCGGGCCAGCACTTGGTCCTTTTGCACTCGGTGGCCTTCCTTCACGGCTATCTCGTGCACGATGCCACCGGTCTTGAAACGCAGCACGGTCTCTTCTTTCGGGAAGACTTCGCCGAACGCCGCGATGGTCCGCACGATGTCTTTTTTGGTAACGACGACTGTATTGGACTCTCGCGCGCGGTCGCTGCTACGCGCGCTGCCGGTCTGAACCGGAGCTGGAAAGAACCTTTGATATCCATACAATCCGAGGGCAACGACCGCTAGCATTAGCACGATCCCGCCAAGCCATTTAATGGTTCTGCTCATCAGAAAAGACCTCCTCCAGAGAAAAGCTCATGCCCAAAGAATTTCGATATCTCAGATAGGCTATTATTAACTGATACAAAGCCGCCCGATACTCGTTCTCAAAATCCCTCTTCTGAATGAGAAACTCATCCCATTCCCCTGTGCTGATCAGACCTCTCTCTTTCTGTTGTTGTTTCATCTCCTGTTGGAGCGCCAGAAGCTCGCTCTTGAGCGTGATCACTTCCATCTGGCTGTACGCCTCTTGGAGAGCATTTCTCTGTGATACCATATCCAGCTTGGTGCTCTCTCTGGCGGATTCAAGTATCCTCCGGGCCGTCGCGAGCGCCCTTTCAGCTTCCTTGATCTTCAGCTCTTGTCCAGTGAAGAGACTATGGCTGAAGCTTATGCCAATGCCCCAGCCGCTCCTCTCTTCGTAATGCATTGTGAGCCCTAGACTGGGGAAAGCATCTTGTTTTGTCTTGTTCAAGGTGCGCTCGGCTTCGGCAACCTCTCTGGAAGCCCGACGCACCCGTGAATCTTTCGAGATGATTGCTGGCGTGATCTCATCTTGTAGAAGCCCTTCTGTCAGTTTTTGTAACTTTTTTGCAGCAATATTGGGGACCCGCCACGAAAGAGTTTTCTCCAGGGCGAAAGAGTTAAAAAACTTTTCTTGGTTGAGGGAGAGATCGCGCTGTAGCTTTGCCGAGGCCAATTCGCTCTGGCGGAGTTCGATTTGGGCCGCCAACAAGTCCAGACGTCCAGCCTGACCTCGCTCTACTTCGCTGCGCACTTCCTCCAAGCGTGCCTGACTCAAGTCCACCCGAGCCCGAGCAATCTCTAGAGATTCTTGGGCGACGAGCAGATTTAAAAGACCGTTCAGCACCTCAAGCATCACTTGGCGTTGAACTTCGAGCAAGGTCTGTTTTGCTTCGTCTACCGCCGCTTGCTTGCGTTGTAGCTCTAGTGCTGTATCCGTCAGACTGAGGTCCATCAAGAGAGTTTGGGTTAATTGACCGCTCAGTGAGCTTTGGAATGCCCCGTCTGGGTAGCTTACGCTCCCGTTATAGCTCAGGCGCAGAGCTGTACCTGTAGATAGGCTGAGTCCCAAGGAGAGTGTCGCGCTCCCGATGCTTTTCCCCTGCCCGCTCTCGTAAGAAAAACCCAGCGGCACCGCGCTGACGCTGAGCTGAGGGATAAAAACGTGCCTCCGGACGAGCGCCAGTTCCAGCTCCGCCGCGGCGACATCTTCCTTAGCTTGCAGAATTTGAGGGGCCTTCTGAAGAGCTTGCTGAATAATTGCCGAAATTTCCAAGGGCTGGGCTCGGGTACGGATAGAGGAAAACAGCAGCAGTGCCAGAATCAAGAGTATTGAACAAACCTGCCTAGGTCTCATCTGCTTTCTCCTTGCCGCTACTGAGTTCTCAATACATCAATGATAGAACCCGATTATGGAGAACTTGTGTATGTCCAGGGCGATTGTAGTCCATGCTCTGGGGGCAGGTCAAGCTATCACCCGCAGAAAGATTGGCCCGCGGAAGGCTTCTCACCCCTTCCACGGGCTTACGCTTACCAAACAAAGGAAGCCAGAGAAAGCTACGGCGAAGAACTGCCTCCGAGTACTATTCCGGTGAACGTTCGGCTCACCGTTAGGCTCTTGGCCCAACCCGTCTTGTCGAAGACCGTCGTCCCGACAAAGAGATAGTCGCCAAACAGCTTGCTCACGCTCAGAGTATCAGACGCGAAGCCCTCAGTGGTGTAGACCGTTGTGCGCGTGAGGGCCCACTCCTGTATGCTCAGAGAAACCTCCCAGATTTCTTGAGAGAGCCCCGTCATCGTCAGCTCGGTCGTTCGCGAGATCGAGACTCCCTGCACAGTAAAGCCCATGGTGAAGGCTTGTTTGGCGAAGCCCTGCAGGGTCATGGTTGTCGCACTGGAGAGCAGGACGCCCTCAGCTGTTGTCGTTGATAGGCCCAGCGTGGCGCTTCCGAAATTGAAAGCGAACTCCGGCAAGAACGCGTAGCTGTACGCGAACGCGACAGAGAGATCAAGCCCGGCGTACTTCGTGCTCACCGTGACCTGCTCTTGGATGGGGTTTTGAAAGTCTATCACGGCTTGGTCGTCAATGGTGAAGTCGCCTATGACGCCGTGAGCTGTCAACAGCAGTTGTTTTGGCGTGAACGACATGAGGGCTATATCGAGCTGGCTGCCCATCTGCCACCCCTCAATCAATGTCTGGGCTTGCACGGAGCAGAAGGCTTGATCGAGCGCCGCCCCTGAGGGGGTTATGGGCAGGCTGATCGAGACGGTCACGTCTACGGTCTGGGCAGTGGCAGCCACGCTCATTCCCAAGACGATGGACGCTATGAGTAGTTTCTTCATACCGACCTCCTTGTGGGTACAGCTTCTACGATAATTGCGACAGTAAGGGATTGTCAGTCATCAGCGTTACGCAGGAGTGGTTGCCGATGACGGTTCGTTGGCATACAATGGGGCTCAATTCTTACAGAGAGCCTCAAGAGGGAGTTCCATGAAGTTGTCTCAGAGAGTGACGCAGATCACACCGTCGGCGACGATGGCCGTCAAGCGCGCTGCCGATGAACTCAAGCGCCAAGGGATCGATGTTATAGACTTGGGGCCAGGCGAGCCTGATTTCCCCACACCCGAGCATATCAAGCAAGCCGCGCGCGAAGCCTTGACTCACAATTTCACCAAATACACTGCTGAAAGCGGAATTGGGGAGCTGCGCGAGGCCATCGCACAAAAATATAACACAGCTTACGGCACACGCTACACGGCAGAGCACGTGCTCGCTACCAGCGGAGCCAAGCAAGCGCTCTATAACATTGCTGCGGCCATCTTAGAACCTGGCGATGAAGTGCTCATCCCCATACCCTACTGGGTGAGCTACCCCGAACAGATCAAGCTCGTGGGAGCCAAGCCAGTCTGTATCAGAACAAACGGAGATTTTCAGCTCAGCGCTGATCTGATCAAGGAGCACATTACGGCCCGCACCAAAGCACTAATTCTGAACTCGCCCAACAACCCCGCGGGCACCGTGCTGAACCGACGGCAACTTCAAGAGATCGTTGAGCTGGCTCAGTTGCGCAAGCTCTTTGTGATCTACGACGAGTGCTATGAGCGATTTCTCTACGAAGAGGAACACGTCAGCGCCGTCGAGATTGACACCGAGCGCGTGGTTGCGGTCAGTTCGGCTTCAAAGACATACGCGATGACCGGCTGGCGGCTGGGCTGGTCGGTCGCGCCCAAAGAGATTACCAAAGCGATGGCTACGATCCAGAGCCATCTGACGTCGCACCCGTCATCTATCTCGCAGAAAGCCGGGTTGGCAGCTTTGACAGGAGACCAATCGTGCGTGGAGCGGATGCTTGCGGAGTATCGCAAACGAAGAGAGTTTGTGCTGGGGGAGCTGCGCACCATAGACGGGATAGACTTTCCTGTGCCGCAGGGGACGTTCTTTGTCTTCCCCAACGTCGAGCACTTCTTTAACGGGCAGATCAAGAACTCCGCGGACTTCGCGCGCTATCTGCTTGAGAGAGCGCACGTTGCCGTCGTCCCCGGCGTGGCCTTTGGTGCTGAGGGCTATATCCGAATCTCTTACGCAACTTCGTTGGAGCAGCTGCGCGAGGGCCTGAAACGTTTTCGCGAGGGCCTGGCAAGTCTATGATCTATTTCTTCGCCGCTTCATCGTGTTTGGCGACGCAGGTCATAAACGCATCGTAGCCGCTGTATCCTCCCCAGACAAGCTGGCCGAGGATGGCAAACAGCGCTATGGGGGTTCCCGCAAACAGTATGGGGGTGGCAATCAATCCTGCTCCGACAGCAACATGGAAGACCGCCTTCCCTCGCTCATCATTGAGCCATTGTCCCCAACCGGGGATAACGAACGACGCTAAAGCGTTCAGGAAGGGGTCACACTTGACCTCGTCCTTTTGAGCGAGTGCCGCTTCGACCACTGGCACATAGGTGACGAACAGCAAGCCGGCGACGATGACTGGAACAAACCACTTCTTCATATATCCTCCTTCGTTTTGCAATCTCTTTTATATAGAGATCGCTCTTCGTTGCAAAATTGTAGAGGTCTTTGCCCCAAAAGCCCAATTTTACGCAACGCGTTCACATCTCACTGAATCGGTGTTCCCCTGATCCATTTTTGCAAGAGCGAGAGCATGGTCAGGTCGTCAATCGTCTTGTTGGCTCCGGGAACGGTTTGTTGCTTAATCCAAAGCTGCAATGCCTGCAGTATTTCCAGATCGCCGATGATCTTGTCTCCGTCAGTATCTAGTGCCTGCTCGATGGTCTTGGTGCCGGGTGGGGGAGCTTGATCAGAAACGGTAAACTGGACAGTATTCTCAGCTGTCCCGCCTTTGCCATCGGAAACTACGACCCTCATGGTGTGCGTTCCTTCAGTCGGGTTTGCCCACTGCACACTTGGCGCTGTTGCCCTGGTTTGTTCTACACCGTTCAAAAACCACCTATAAGTCAGTTGGTTTCCGTCTGGGTCAGAGGCCGTGGCCTCGAAATAAATAATATCGTCAGGAGTCGGGCTTCCAGGTGAGTAGGTCAAAGCGACAGTCGGTGGAAGATTGGCAGCTGCGGGACAAACGACGACACCATACTCAGTGCTTCTCGCGTCGTTTTTATAATAAACCTCTGCTGATGTGCTGTCCACGTCTTCTTTGGGCACGGACACCGTGCCATCTTGCTGGGTTTGATCATCCATGACCACCCAATACCGGTGACTGCTCTTGAACTCAAATGGGCCGTAGCCCTGCCAGTTCAAGGGCGAACCCATCTCATCGATCTTTGCAGTCCATACCTGATACATTCCTGGTGCTACAAGATGCCCAGCCATCTGTGTTCCGGGATTGAGCCTGAACCATTTCATGGGAGGGCAAGGCCCCTGGTCTGCGGGCGGAGGTGGTGGCGGGGGAGGAGTGCCACCATCCACCACGACCTCCCAGCGAAATTCCTGACCTGAACTTGTGTGACGGGCTATGAGCCAGTACCGGCCGCTCGACGGTATAGGAACCCATCCTCCGTCGGACACGGTGTACACGCTGCTCTCCCAGTAAGAACTTGCATCGAGATAGACGCTGGTAGGTTGCCATTCGCCGATGTAGAGTGGATCAGTCAGAAATTGGACTTCTCCTGATACACCCGTGACCCAGAAGGTCTTCCCTTGGCCCTTCGTCAGGTTGATGGTTCCTGTTATAGGGCTGCCAAACTCTTCTGTGGACACGCTGAGGCCCCCACCGCCACCGGCGGGGCAGACTGTGACGGAATAGATTTTTGTGGACGATCTATTGACATAGTGTACCAAGGCTACGTCCTGAGAGGAATCCCAGAGACTACCGGAGGACACCGTCGCTGAGCCATCGTCAGCGATGTAGACCGTGTATTTCCACCCTGCTCTGAATTGAGACGGCGCAGAGCTTTGCCAGTTTGAGGGAGACAGGCCTTCTCCCGTCCAGGCGGCATACATCCCCGGTGAGACAATGGGTCCCGGTGTCTCACTGCTAGGGTTCAACGTCATGTACCTTATGGCACAGGGTGGCTCTGCAGCCAGACTCTGCTCAGGAGAGACAAGTAACGTCAACGATGCTTGCAAAGCGAACAACAGAATTACGCTCATTATTGGCCATCTGCCCAAACGGGATCTTATCAGCAGGTTGTGCAACATGATGCCTCCTTCTCCTCAAGCCGCGCTGGCGGGACACGCAACAGGAGGTACATCTAAAGCCTAACGCAAGCGCAGGCACTAAAGAATGATTTTCGTCATATAAGAACCAAGCGAAGATCACGCCAGGGAAGGTTTTTCAGAAAACTGCAGAACAGGGGCCTCAGCGAAATTCTATAAGCTGTCGTCAATTACTCCGTCGCGGATATGTACCAACCGCGACGCGCGTTCCATCACCTTGGGATCGTGTGTCGAGAAGACAAACGTGGTCCCGTGTTTTTTGTTCAGATCGTGCATGAGCTCAATAATCGCCTTGCCCGTCTCCGAATCTAAGTTCGCGGTCGGCTCGTCGGCCAAGACCAAGGCAGGCTGCGTCACGAGAGCGCGCGCTATCGAAACCCTCTGCTGTTGCCCGCCAGACATCTCATCGGGACGATGATGCGCTAAATCCTCGATCCCCAGAGCTTCTAAAAGCTCATACACGCGCCGGCGGCGCTCTGCTGCTCCCACAGCCGTTAGTAATAAGGGCAATTCAACGTTCTCATACGCCGTCAAGACCGGGACGAGATTGAACGTTTGGAAGATAAATCCCAGACGGTGGCGTCGCACCCCGGCTAACTCTTTGGGGGAAAGCTTTGAGACATCTTGGCCTGCAATTGCGATCCGCCCAGAGGTCGGCTTGTCCAGACAGCCGATGAGATTCAAGAGCGTCGTCTTGCCCGAGCCTGACGGACCGGCGATGCACAAAAACTCCCCGCGCGCGATCTCTAAAGAGACCCCGCGCAGGGCTTTCACGACTGTACGCCCCATCGCATATTCTTTGGTGACGTTCTCGGCACGGACGACGATCTCAGTCACGGCTTCTTGCAGGACTCCAGCAGCGATTGCTGCGTGAACATGGAATCCGGCAGCTCGCTGACCTCCATCTCTGAGATGGTCATCACGGTCTTCGTCCCGGCTTCGAGCGCATTTTCAATAGTGATCTTGCTAGGGCGTAGTGCCCCGGCCAGTTCCTTGCGCTCTTCGTAGACCGCCCGGCGTAAGAGCTTGCCCGTCTCGGTGTAGAACTCGCTCTTGAGCGGCAGAAAATTCTCGGTGTCGACCCAGTAGAGCACGCGCGCGAAGGGCACAGTCTCGTCTTTAGCGATCAGTTCGAGCTTATAGGCTTGGCGATCTTGCACTCTCTCTGTGCCCAGGAGTTTGGCGTTATAGTCTTTGACTAAATCCACTCTCAGCACATCGGCGACAGTGAAACTTGTGCCCAGCACGTTCTGGCGCGCGCTCAACGGGACGACCCGACAATTCTCCGGAAAGAGAATAACGACTTCGTCCCCGACTCTTAAAATCTTTTGTCCTTTGGCTTCGTCAGGAGCAAGCACTTCTAGGAGTGCTTTGTCGCTGCCCTTCTTGAAGACGCGCAGTTCATAGGCGCTCGAGAGCGTGCCTTTCTCAAAGTTCTCCAATTTATTGACCGAGACGAACTGCTCCGGGTAGCTCGATTCGACAGACTTCTTTAAGATCTCGTCGGCCTGTTGGGCTAGGCCGGTTCCAACTCCCAGCATGACAACCAGCATGACGACTCGCACGATCTTCATAACAACCTCCCTTCAGAAATACCTACACACTCACACATGTCGAAGTGCCTGAACAGGTTCTTGTTTAGAAGCAATATACGCGGGATAGAGCGCCGCAAGCACAGCCACCGCTTGTGCCAACACGAAGAACATCCCCAGCGTCCCCCACGAAAACGCAGCATAAAACGTCGTTCCCATAGGCACGTTCACAAACTGCGACGCCTGCGTGATGGTGATCCCCACCACCGAGAAGTATTTGAGCATAGCCCCGCCCAGCGCCGTGCCCACGATCCCACCCGCAGCTCCCAAGATCGCGCTCTCGAGCAAAAAGACCAGACGGATCTCTCCTGGCGTCATCCCAAGGGCCATGAGCGTCCCGATCTCACGCACCCGCTCAAAGACCGACATCAACATCGTGTTCACGATCCCCAGCGCTGCAATTAAGATGACCACAAACGAAATGACCGCCATGAGTTGCCGTCGCGCCGCCAAGAGCTCAAAGATCGCCGTGCCCAATTCCTTCCAGGTCTGGACTTCCACTCCGTCATCGCTGAATCTCTCTCGGATGGTCTGAGCGACTGGATCGGCTCGGTCGGCGTCCGTCAGCATCACGATGATCTCAGTGACCTGGCCGGCCATGCGCAATAATCTCTGGGCATCGGGCAGGGCTAAGGCTAAAACAGAGTTATCTATCTGGCTATATCCCGTGGCGAAGATGCCCTTGATCTCGACGTCTATAGAATTGAGCGCGCCCTTGGCCGTCGTCGCCACAAGTGTCAGAATATCGCCGACACTGATTTTGAGATCTTGCGCAAGCTGTGCCCCAATCAGGGCATAGCCGGGCTTGTCCGAAAAGTACTCTCCCTGAGCGATCTTGGTGGCGATGACCCCCTCGCGCTCGGCGTGCGGGTCGAACCCCAATCCCAGCACGCCCAAGCTCTCGCTGCCGGTGCTGATGATCACGGGGAAGCGCAGGCGGGGCGAAACAGTCTGCACGTACGGCAGCTCTTTCAGCTTCTGAACCACGTTATCGAAGTCTTGAATCGCTATATCCAAGGGCATCAGACGCGCCTTCTCTTGATAGCCGCGCGCATGTACTTGAATATGTCCCGTCTGGGCTTTGATGAAGTTATCGGTGAACTGTTTATCTACACCCTGGATGAAGCCGTAGAAGAAGAGCACGAGCACCAAGCCCAGCCCAATCGCTATGAACGTGATGGCGCTGCGGCGCTTGTTGCGCAAGAGATTACGCGCGGCGAGCTTCAGCAAGACCCACATCACAAAAAGATTATATCAGATTCTGATCTCTCAAGCTGCTCCCACTTGGTCCCTGCGCCAAGAGATCGTTACCGACACGGTTTGGTGCAACATCTGTTGAGGGAAGCGGTCGCATCAAAACGTGTCGCCAGGGGGAGGTGTGGCGCTGGCTCAAGAAAGCGGGCATCCTCTCATGGGCCAGACTTTGGAAGAGCGCCCAGCAAGAATGCGCGCTATGGAACTATCGTACCAGGAAGTGTACAGGATGAACCCCCACGAGGCAAGACGCAAAGGGGCTGGGTCCTGGTAACGATCTCTTGACCCATTACATTTATCTCTGACGTGACCGACGAGTTTATCAAGCTCATGATGACCACCCCCAAAAATAAATGGACGTGGAAGCCGGAGCCGACGGCCAGCTCCGCGCAAGAGATCGCTTGGCACGTCGCACTGGCGTTTTACTCCATGACCCCACTTCTGCGCGGCGAAAAACGCCCCACTGGACTCTCTTGCGACTAAGCAGTTCAAAGAGAAATATGCCACACCTCACGCGGCTCGAGAGTTCATCCAACAAACATTAACAGAAGCTTGCGCGGCTGTTGACCGTTTGCGAGACTTCGAGCAACCGTGCTTAATGGCCTGGGGCGAGACTTGGCCCGCTAAGAAAGTCTTATTTCGTGGCTTTGGGGAGCATACGGCCTATCACAGCGGCCAGCTCGCGTATATGCAGAGATTGCTGGGCAATACAGAGGATCATTTTTGACCCGGTATCGGTGGCTTCCTGCCAGCTCGATACAGTTCGGTGTGTTGCCGAACAATTTGTCTGAACGCTGGGACACAGATGAGTTGCGCTTCCCCGGCCCCGCCATGGTACAATACTGCCATGGGAAAAACGATCTTAGTGACTGGCGCCAACGGCGAGATCGGCCACGGCTTGATCTCTCGACTTGCTGAACGCAGCGATGTCCGCATCATCGCCCTCGATCTCCAAGAGCTCGATACAGCCCTCAAACCCAAAGTCCATCGCGCCGTCACAGGAGATATCTTAGACACAGCACTCTTAGAGAGCCTCTCGGCAGCGTATAACTTCGACACGATCTATCACTTGGCTGCGTTGCTCTCGACCAAGGCTGAGCGCCAGCCCGTCTTAGCGCACAAAGTGAACGTAGACGGCACGCTCAATCTCTTAGAGATGACCGTCGGACAATCGCGCCTGCAAGGACGGGAGATCAAGTTTCTCTACCCCAGTTCGATTGCCGTCTACGGGTTGCCCGAGATACAGACAAAAGAACAGGCGGGCAGGGTCAAAGAAGAGGAGTGGCTCAGCCCGTGCACTATGTACGGGATTAACAAGCTCTATTGTGAGCAGCTCGGGCTCTACTATGCGCAATACTATCGCCAGCTCGATGCCGACACGACGCGCGGGCATATTGACTTTCGGGGGCTGCGCTTTCCAGGGCTTATCAGCGCCGTGACCGTCCCGACCGGGGGCACCAGTGACTATGCGCCGGAGATGCTCCATCACGTGGCCCAACGCAAGCCCTATGCGTGTTTTGTCCGAGAGGACACACGCATCCCGTTTATGACTATGCCGGATGCCATCGAAGCACTTCTGAAATTAGAAGCCGCACCGCGCCGGCAGCTCTCTAGACACGTCTATAACGTCACGGCGTTCAACCCCTCGGCGGGGGAGATCTATGACTTAGTGCGAAAGGCGTTTCCCCAGGCGAAGGTGACCTTCACGCCCGATCCCAAGCGCCAGAAGATCGTAGACAGTTGGCCGATGGACGTAGACGACAGCGCCGCGCAAGCCGACTGGGGCTGGAAGCCGTCGTATAATCTGCAGCGCGCGTTTGGGGAGTATTTGATCCCTGAGGTTTCAAAGCGCTATCGTCACGCTCACTGAATCACCAGGAAACGGAGGGCAAAGATGCACGGAGAGGAATTTCGTCTTACAGGTTGGCTAGCTATCATAATGGCGGTGATAGAGACTCCCCGATTTGTCCTAGGGCACCTCAGCGAGTGGCAGATTCTATATACCTTTCTTGTCGTCGCATCAGCGATCTTGTTTGTTTACGTCTACCAGAGATTTAAAGACCTTCTGCATTCAAGATATGACTTCTATGAGGTCGACGTTTACATAACGATATTCATCTGGTTAGCGGTGATCGGTGCTGTGCTCAGTCTTATTATTCCGAGTCCCTGGCGAAGCCTAGGTACTTCTTATGTCGGGTGGGGCATTATCCTTGCGATTGCCTATGCAATCTTGGTCATTGTCTTCAATGTCAAATTGCTGAAAATCTCCGACCCTAAGGCTTCTGAACTGAGGCCTTACGCGTACCTTGGGATTGCCTCCTCAATCTGCTTGGTAACCATTATTGGAGCTTTAGTGGTGCCTCTCCTGTCTAGCATACAGGACTTCATTTTAGGAATGATCTTCTTAAGAGCAGCAGAGACATTCTGAATCCCACTTGGGGTGATAGATCAATGAATCCCGTTGCCCTTATCACCGGCAGCTCCAGCGGCATCGGCTTAGCGACTTCGGCTTACTTGGCGCGGCGCGGCTATACCGTCTGGGCCACCATGCGCAATCTCCAGAAAGCCGATGAGTTACGTCAGATCGTCGAATCAGAAAAATTGCCCGTCGAAATCGCCCCGCTCGATGTTTGTGACGACGACTCGGTCAAGAGCGCCGTCGCTCAGATTTTACAGAAGAGTGGGCGCATTGACGTCTTAATCAACAACGCCGGCTACGGCCTGCGCGGCGCGGTCGAAGAAGTCTCGCTCGACGAATGGCACAGACAATTCGAGACGAACTTCTTCGGCGCGATTCGCATCACCCAAACAGTCCTCCCCCAGATGCGCCAGCAAAGATCGGGTGTGATTGTCAATATCAGCTCGGTGTTGGGAAGATTCGCTATCCCATTCTCGGGGCCGTACGTGTCCAGTAAGTTCGCCCTCGAAGGGCTCTCCGAAACTCTTCGCTATGAGCTGGCACCATGGGGGATTAAAGTCATTCTCATCGAGCCAGGGTTTATTGCCACCAAGTTCCAAGAGAACGCACAACTCTCCCAAGCCGCCCAACGCGAAGACTCCCCTTACTCTCCGTTCAAGCAAGCCAGCAGCCGTCGCGTGCAGAGAAATATCTATCGTGCCGCACCCCCTGAAAGGGTCGCTGAGACAATCTATCGCGCGATCACGCACCCCGATCCAAAGCTACGCTACGGCATCGGACGCGAGGCACGCTTGGTTCTTCCGCTGAGGAGATTTTTGCCCGCCGGGCTGTTTGAGAGAATTCTCAAGCGCCAACTGGGGCTCTGACTCGACCATCCAAAATCTCAATGACGCGATCGGCAGTCTGCGCCACCCGCGGGTCGTGCGTCACTAAAATTAAAGTGACCCTGCGCTCGGCGCGCAGCTCTTTGAGCAAATCGAGCACTTGTCTTTCGGTCTTGGAATCAAGGCTGCCCGTGGGCTCGTCGGCTAAGATCAGTTCGGGATTGTTGACCAGAGCGCGCGCCACGGCGACCCTTTGTCTCTCCCCACCGGATAGCTCTGGCGGCCGCCGATGTGCCTTGTCACTCAGGCCCACCCGCTCCAAAAGCTTGCGCGCGCGCGCCTGCGTGTCGCGTCGCGCATGGTTGAGCTCTAGCGTGGGTATCAAAATATTCTCTAGAGCCGTCAGCGACGGTATTAAATTATGTAACTGGAAGATAAAGCCCACGGTACGAGCGCGGAACTGTGCTAGGTCACCGTGACTATGCCCTACATCTTCCCCGGCGACCCAGAGTTCACCAGAGTCAGGCCGATCGAGCGCACCAATCAGATGCAAGAGCGTGCTCTTCCCTGACCCTGAAGGCCCGCAAATCGCGACAAATTCTCCTGCAAAGATTTCTAGGCGCGCGCCATCAAGGGCGCGTGTGCGCCCGCCTTCATAGCTCTTGACGAGATCGCGTGCTATAACAATGGGCTCACTCATAGCGCAAGGCCTCTTGGGGAGAGATCTTCGACGCGCGATAGGCCGGGTAGAGCCCGCCGGCCAGCCCGACGACCAGCGCGAGTATCAACGCCTGGATGAACAGATCGGGCGTATAGATTGGAGTGATGAGGCCGCGCACCTGAGGGAGCAGGGTCACCGAGCGAGCGACGCCCCACCCGATGAACACCCCGACAAAAGCTGCCATGATCCCCAAGGAGAGCGACTCCCCCAAAATGAGCTGTAAGACGCGCGCGCGCCGCCAGCCGACCGCTCTGAGAATCCCGATCTCTCTTGTTCGCTCAAAGACCGACATGATCATGGTGTTCATCACGCCGATCCCGCCGATCACCAGCGCCAATACCGAGATGAGCCAGCTGCCGGCTCGCACCAGGCTCAAACTCTGGTAGTTGCGATTAAACTCTTCTGCGGAACGTAGGGTGATCAGTGAACCTTGGTACTCACGCTCTACCCGCGCCATGACATCGTTGACGGCAACCCCCTCTTTCACCTGAACCAAAATAACGGTGAGCTCCGCCGGGCGGTTTTTCAGCCTTTGAAGAGCTTTGAGGGGGAGCAGGGCCCCGCCGTCTTCAAAGAGATTGCCTGTCTCGTAAATCCCCACCACGCGAAATTTCCTGAGGTCAAGCTCAATAATCTCTTCCGGTTTGATATTGAGTGTGTTCGCCGCGAGCCGCCCCAAGAGCACTTCGTCTTCAGACTGCCGGGAGAAGGCGCGTCCTTCCAAGACGGTCACGCCGCCCAGATCGAAGGCCTCCGGTTCGATGCCGATGGTTAGAAAATACGGATTACCCGGAAAGTTGGCGAAAGCAACAAGCGCGCCTACAGCTTGTTTGATCTCCGGCCAGCGGGCAATCTCGTAGAGACGGGCTTCAGGAACTGAGCTCAACACGATCATGGGGGCGTGCGCTTGCCCGATGGAGAAATCGGCCTTACCGGAGCGCAGCGTCGCGATCAGATTATGCTCCATACCGTCGGCGATGGCTCCTAAGACGATAATCGTAGCAATCCCCAAACTGATGCCGGCGATCGCTAAGAGGCTCCGAGTCCTCTGCCTCCAGAGATTTTTGAGAACTAAGCCCACAAAAGACATGAGCACTCCACAGTGCAGCACCCCTTTTCTCTAGCTTCCTTCCCCCGAGGGGAGAGGAAACTAGAGGCGATGGTGAGATTAGAAATTCAAGCCCAGTTGCGCCTGCATAAAAATCCCTTGACCAAACGGTACAGCGACCCCTTGGTCCAGTCGGCCCGAGTACCCAAACGAAGCTGAGAAAGCGCAAGCGCTCTCTTCGAGCGCCGGGGCACAGACGGTGCCCAGCTCGTACCCCCCTCGGAGAGCGATCTCCCAGGTGGCCGCATTCAACGGTTTCTGATCGCGCACACCGACATCGAGCGAAGCGCGAGCGTCCCAGCTCAGCGAGAGTTCATCGAAGGGAGCCCACGACACTCGGCCGCCCAGCTCATACGTGCTGCTGCGCTCGCGCTCGCTGAGTGTCATCTGCCAGAAGAGATCGGCGCCGGTCTGCCACGAGCCGCCGGGAGTCCAATCAGCCGAGAGGCGCGCACGCTGGCGCACCGTTTGTTTGGTCCCCAGCGTCGGATGGGTCAGCGTGTCCAGCGTCAGCCCCACATCGAGCCGTGGTTGAAACTGCGGGCTCAGCGCCCAGGCGAGTGCGCCGTTAAACTCTTGCCTGATCGAGTTGCGGGCCGAGCGCACATCGGTCGAGAGCGTATGCTTAGTGCTCACTGATCCAGAAAGAGCCTGCCATTGAGCGGCTATTCGTCCCTCGGCCGTGAGCGCCAGTGTTCCCGTGGGGACCGTCCCTCCCACAGCAGCGGAACGCTCTCCAGAGAGCGCTGCCGTCGGCGAGAGCTTGACAGCCGCGAGAGTAAAATCACTGAGGCGCAGAGCGAGTGAAGCGTTCTCATCGAAGGAGCCGCGCCCCGCTCGCAGGCGCGTCGTTTGCGTGTAGCTTGTGGTGAGTTGCCCAAAACTGAAATTGTACTGCCAGTCACCGCCGAGACTGTAGCCCAGATCAGAGTCGCTGGGGAGCGCACGTGCCCCGAGGGAGAACCGATCTCCCACGGTCAGAGAGCCACGCAACTTCAGACTGGGCGTCATCGCTACACCGATGTTGAGCCCCCACTTGGAGTCGATCAGCGAGCGGCGCGCCAACGTCATCACGCCGTCATACGTCGCCCCAACAGTGAGCTCTTGCCCCAAGGGCAGCACCCCAACGACTGACATTTTGTGATCGCCCTTGAGGTTGAGGGTGACTTTTGTCGTATCGAAGCCTGACGTGCGATCCTGCAGGTCGCGGTCGGTAAGTTCGAGAGCCAGTGTGCTGTTGAGCTGGGGGCCGTCGGTCCAGGGTTTCCAGCTGGCGCGGACCGTATCTGTCATGACCAAGGTGCGCCACCCCCCAGCCAGGCTTATCACGTGATCTCCTGCAAGAGAGAGCGCGGGCGAGACGGGCCAGTTTGCGCTCAGGGTCAAGCGTTGCGCGTCCTGGCGACTCTCCTGTCCGATGGCCAAAAATTCCGGGGTGATGCCCTCCAAAAGCGCCCGGATCTCCAGCGTGCCCAGTCTATAGTGAGCACTCAGTTGAGCCAGCCAGCCGTGGTCCGTATTCTCCTGGGGAGAGATATCTTCAAAACGGAACTCGTCCCGGCCGTTCAGCCTCGTCTCAGCTTGAGAGTGAGCTTTCACGTTGCCTACAGCATCGACCTCCCACAAGAGCAACTCATAAGCTGGCAGCGCGCGCGGCCCGACCCAGAGCGCCCCTGTGCGCACGTTTTTCTCAATGGCTGTGATAGACTGCTCTTGAATGACGGGAGCATCAGAACTCGTACGAAAGAGCCCGATCTCTGTGCCGTACCAAAGCTCTGCTTCCTGCACGGCGAGTGCTTGAACTTTGAGCTCTTCGACGCGCCAGCCGATCTCGCGTCCCTCGGAGAGCTCATAAATGCCCTGATCTGTTGCAGCGTAGACGGTCGTCCCCGACCCCACCAGATCGTGAATTGCTTGCCCGCGCAGCTCAGCGATCTCACTGAACTGTCCCGTTTCCGAATCATAGAGGACAAGCCCCGTATCGGTGCCCACATAGAGCTTCGCCCCGTCGCTGACAAGCTTGGTGATGAGATCGCTTCTCAATCCAGAGACATTGCTCTTCTTAAAAACCTTCCATCTGTTCTTTTCGGTGATCTGCGCCAAGGGGACGCGGGCAAAGCCCTCCTTGGTGCCCACCCAGACCGTGCCGGATCTGTCAATGAAGACATCGTTGGTCTCGTTATTCGGCAAGCCGTCTAAGCTATAAAAGCGCTGCCAATTGCCAGGCTTAGCTAAGCTCTCCAGCACGGGGCGGCCCGGCTCCAGTTTCACCATCGAGAGGCCGGAATCCGTGGCAAGGAGAATCGTATTGCGCTGAACGGCGATGCCGCGCACGCCGCGCCCAGACAGGCCATGTGCGGTTGTAAAATCCTGCCAGCGAGAGCCGTCATAGACTAACAGTCCGTTCTGGTGCCCAAACAACGTCACACGGCGTCCTTCAAACACAAGCCCCGCGATGACATTGATACGATTGCGTTGGTTGAGCCGCTCGTTAGTGTGATACCGGCCTCGAGTCCCGCTAAACGGAACTGTCGGGAAGATATTTTCAGTATAGCCGGCTTTCCACTCGGCTTTCAAATCCCCCAGGTCGAGCTGGGCCGCGAGCCCCAAGACGGAGTGGGTGTTGGGCATGGTGCGCAAGCGATCTCGGCCCTCGGCCGGGGGTTGGGCGTCAAATGCCCTCAAGGCATCGAACGAGAGCGTCAAGAACGGCCACGGGGTCCATTGATACGAAAGCCCCGTAAAGATGCGTTGGTGCTCGGCGAACCCGCCCAGGCCGCCGCGCATCAGTTCATACTCGATCTTCAGTTCGTCGTTCTCCTCAAGCATGTCATAGGGGGGCAAGAGCAAGAGCGCCCCCGTCTCGTAGTCCATCTGGTAATCTTGATCGCGCCGGAGCAGTCTCCAATCTTGGTCCGGCTCTTGTTTAATATAAACGCGCTCGCTGTTCTGTAAGACCGCCAGGCCCAGTACGTACAGGCCGCCGGAGACGGCATAGTCAAAAGTGATCCGGACGGCGCTACGGGGATCAACGAAAAACTCTTCGGGGAAATCGAGAGCGATGACTCCCTGGTCGGGGAAGAGCGTGAACTGAAAGTTGGCCAGATCGGGATCGGGCAACTGCACATAAGCGTCCTGGCGCTTGATCTCGACTTTCAAAGTATCCTCTTTGACGCTCTCGCGCCCCAGGGAAAAGAAGCGACCACGCTGGACGCTGTCGAGTAGAAACGCTTCATCTGGCGTGGCGACTTTCACTAATTTGCTCAGATTTTTGAGAAAACCTTGCTCATAATCGGTCCCCTCTCCCAAGGGATACTCCTGCGCGTTTTCGTCAAAGAGATTGTACTCGTCGTTATAGTCTTCGATATATGTGCGTATCTGATCGCGCAGCAGATCGAGCGACTGTCGCTTCAGCAAGAGGGAGTTTGTGCCGTTTTCGATAATAACGTCATAGAGCTCGGCGGCCAGTTCTGGGTCGGGGTCATCCTCAATGATCTCGATCAGATACCCTAAACCGTAGTTGGTGAGCAGTGTGCGCAGCTGCGGCGTCAGCTCAAACTGAAGTGAGACTGTTGTGAAGCCGGGGACATAGCTGCGCAGCTGAATGTGCTCCAGCCCACGAAGGTTTCTCGTGTAGGGGGCCTCGCGCCAGGGCTGGTCCGGGTCGTTCAGGGTGAATTCAGCGATCTCTTGGCTGGTGTTCCCCCGGAAGGTGCGCGATTCGGCCACGCCCTCCACGCGAGCGAACTTCCCCGATAGCTTCATCGTCTCTGAGATATCCCAACGAAAGCGTAGGCCCTTTAATAACCGGTCGGTCGCGACGAAGTCGGAGCTGCCCGCCCGCATCGAGAAATCTTCAAATGCCGCTTCAAGGGACGGCGCTTGGTACCCCAACTGAAAGCTCTGTAAGTTGTTGGGCTTGCGGTTGTCAAGTTGAGCACTAACTCGCAGAATGCCAGAGATGGGCCACTCGATGTGCACGCCTGCGTCCAAATTCAAAGCAATGTATTGTTCGAAAAGAAGCTGGGAAGCATACCCGTGCCGCGAAAGCTCACGCGAGTCCCCCAAGCCGTATTTGATGATCCACCCCAACTCTCCAAAGTAATTCACCGACAAAGGTCCTTCTAGAGATTGGTCCTCCGGTACCTCTTGAGCCGATACCGTCACCATAAGACCAGCCCAGATGAGCAAACAGATTTTGCCAATGTCTTTGATATTTCTATACGTCATCAAGTCCTCCCTCTCAGGATGTGCAGCAACAGTGCTCTCAGAATAGATAAGTCACTGTGGTAACGGTCGAGGCCGGCAGCTGGGGATGCATCCGGTACGCCCAATCGAGCCGGAGCTGCCCCCACTGTACTCCCCCCCCGCTGCTGATGGCTACACCATCGTAGCCCGCTCGTATCTGTAGGCCGTTGACTTCAATCTCGATGCCAAGGTGCAGCTCCGGCCGAGTTAGCAGATCCCATACATCAAGAGCGCCGATCAGGCCGAAGCTTGAGCCCAAACGGAGGGCAAAAGCAGCCCCGGCGCGTAGGGTCATCGCCAAATCCCCAGGCGCAAGAAGGTTCTCGCCCATGAGACCAAGCCGCATCCCTCCCCAGCGCATGAGCATAGCTCCGTCAACTCCCCAGCCGGTCTCTGTGTCGTCCCCATAGACTTTTCCGCGCAGGCCGACAGAAAGATTCTCTATCCCCAGAGCGAATCCTAACAAGCCCGCCCAGCCGGCATAGCGCATCTTCTCTCCTGCAGGGTTTCCAAATTCGTTGGCGCTCTCCAAGGGCCCGGTATCTATCTGAATAATTTGAGCACCCCAGCCGCGCAGTGCCCCAGTAAGAGCCACGTGATGGACGATCTCGAAAACACGCTGATAGAATGCTGCTAGGCTCGCTTGAGTAATATACGCGAGCCCGGCCGGATTGTAGAAGACGGCGCTCTCGTCGTCAGCGATGGCGAGAAATGCTCCCCCAAGCCCCATCGCACGTGCGCTGGCTCCCACCTCAAAAATGGGCGCAGCTGCACCGAACGATTGCAGCGGAGCAACGAACGCCAGAATCCCACAACACAACAGCGTCAATTCACAATAACGGTGCACAAGTCTCCTTAGTGTCTGCGCACGATCAACGGTTGAGGCGCGCTGCCCTTGCCGTCTGCCGTCACCACGGCGATATACAGCCCCGGAGGGAGTGGTGCTCCTTGGTCATCACGCAGTGCCCATTGGAAACGCTGGCCGTGCGGCGGCAGTGATCTACTGTAGACAGGGCGCCCAACCAGATCGAAGATTGTTAGCTCGACCGTGCTGGGTGCCCCAACGGTAGAGTAAAAGAACGTCACTGTTTGATAGGCCGGATTGGGACCGATTTTGAGCGCTGGTCGGCCGGTGTTGAGCTGTTCTCTCAAGCCGATGGTCTCAAGGCCGCGATCGGCTCGGAGTTTGCCCGCCCCCCAAGCTGTCAGTGGGCCAGTGAGCGTGAAGGCGTCACGGAGCGCCGTGCTCGTCAATTGCTCGAAAATCTCTTCGGTAGTGAGATAGGGTTTTGCCTGTAAGAGCAGCGCGACAGCTCCTGTCACATGGGGGGCGGCCATGGATGTCCCCTGCATGGCCACGTATTCTCGCCCCGGCACGATGAGCTTTTCGCTCCGGGCAATTTCAGAGTTTTTGGCCAAGGCTGAGACAATCGCCGTCCCTGGAGCCGTCAGATCGGGCTTGATGCGGCCGTCGCGGGTCGGCCCGCGTGCTGAGAAGGGCGCCAGTTGTCCTTCGCTCTGAGCGTCTGTGAATCTATGCGGTTGGCCGTCGGCCCCTTGCCAGTAGACTTTAGTAGTGTATGCCCCGACGGCGATGATCTTCGCAGCGGTCGCGGGCTCAGTAATAGTAGAGCGCGCGTCGCCTTCGAGAAACGAGCCCATCGTAGAGAGCCCCGGCCAACCGTCGAATGCCCCGCCCGTCCCCTGGTCAGTCAGGGTAATGCGCCAGAGCGAGCCGGGCTGGACCCCTTCGAGAGAGATTGCCATAGCCCGATCACGGTTACGGGGATCGAGTCCGCCGCTAGAGTTGTCAATCTCGACGTGGCCATCGGGTGTCCGTTGGAACTCGCCTTGGCCCCGCTGGGCGAGCACAGTCTGAGCCGGCCCCTGAATGCCTGGCGACGTTACTGAGACCGTGAAATTAGCAGAGCCGGGATACCAGATGCTGAGATAGACCGTCTCTTCACGAGGGACAAAAGTGAACGTGATCGCTTCGCGTGGTCGCAGGTACCCCCCGATGTGAATGTTCTGATCTCCGTCGTTGCCCGCCGAAGCGATGATCGCCCGTCCGGGTTTGTTGAGAAAAGCCTCCAAACTTTGCTCAAAGAGACTCGTCCCGTCGTGCGGCCCGAAATGCCCTCCCAAACTGAGATTGACCACGGCGGGCTTGCCGAGCCAGTCGGCTCTATCAAAAACATAGCGCACGCCCTCGACGATATCCGTGCTGAAATAACTGGTCTTCACGAAGATCATCTCTGATTGAGGAGCCATGCCAACAAAAGTACCCTGAGCAGCGGACCCGTCGCCCAATGCGATCCCGGTGACGTGTGTGCCGTGACCGGACTCATCCCGCTCATTCACCAAGCCCGAGCTTGTGCGCAGGGCGCTCTCGATCTCTGCACGGGTGTACTCCGTCCCAAAAGGGACTTTCCGCGGACTACCGAACAGACCCGCTTCCGTTTGATCCCATAACCAAAGAATGCGAGAAGACTCTTCGAATCCGTCGCCGTCGCCATCGGTGCGGAAATCCCGATGCGACCAATCAATGCCTGTGTCTACTAAGCCAACGATGACGCCTTGACCGGTGGCCTGGGGGGTTGTCTCATGCAAAAAGCGCCCGCCGACGGCGGAGACGCTCTTGTCAATATGTGGCTCCAGGCGATAGTCGGCTTCAATGAAAGCGACTCCAGGGAGGGTAGTTAATCTTCTCAGCTCGTCGAGGGTGACGCGCGCGCTGACAAGATTCTCTGTGAGAAAGTTCACGGATACTCCCGGAAGGTCGGAGCGCCCTAGTGCCCTTTGTGTCTTAATGAGAACGCCGATGCGGTTGGCAGTATAGGGCACTAGTGCCGGCTGGGAAGGCTGCGCTGTGCTCAGAAGTCGGCCCAGCGGGATTGGTATAGCAAGGGGGGTCTCGTTGTCATAGACGGCGGCCATGGGGGCGAAGCGGGCCAAGTCTAGCCGGAGCTCGCGCTGCGCCCGGCTCGCTAAGAGACGCAAGAACGGATCAAGCTTGGCCTGGGGGACATCCGGGAGCTGGCTCTCTTCAGCAGCTGAAGAAGAAGAAGAAGGAGTTCGAGCGGCATCCCCGCCTGATGGATGAGACGACGAGACACCCAGGAGCAAGAAGACGGCAACGAGCGCGCTCCACAGGAGTGCCCAGCCGTCAGATCGCAGGTGCTTCACTCTTTCTCTTAGCCTCCACCGGAACGTTTTCGGTGCAACCGCTTTTTGAGAAAAAATGTGTGCACCGTTCCGCCACAGCGGGATGTCCGATTATAGCCGGGAGATCGAGCAGGAGCAAGTTGCGCCAGCCCTTGGGTCTGTGATAGAGTGTCGGGAGCAGACAGAAGGAGGCTTTCATGGCAAAGCGCGATTTTTTGCTCGTCCCTGGCCCAGTGAATGTCCCACGGCGTGTAGCCCTGGCCGAAAGCCAAGAGATCATCTATCACCGGGGCGAAGAGTTCTCAGAGCTCCTGCGCCAAGTGGACGCAAAACTCAAAAAAGTCTTCCGCACGGAGAACTCTCTTCTCTATTTTGCGTCGTCAGGCACGGGGGCGATGGAGGCGTGCATTGCGAATTTATTGAGAAAAGATGACGAGGTGATCGTCGTCGAGGGCGGCAAATTCGGGCAGCGTTGGCGCGAGCTCTGTCAAGCGTTTTCAGTAAAACACTCTGTCATTCAGTTAGAGTGGGGTCAGGCCGTGCGCCCAGAACAGATCGAAGAAGCTCTCGATGTTCATCCGCAGGCCAATGCTGTTTTCACTCAGCTTTCGGAGACGTCGACAGGCACAGTCTATGACATCGAACAGATCGCCCGTATCACCGACAGACGAGGCGTGCTGTTGATTGTGGATGCGATCAGCGGCTTGGGGGTCGTGCCCCTAGAGCCCGATCGCTGGGGAGTAGACTGTGTTGTAGCTGGCTCGCAGAAATCTTTGATGGTCCCTCCGGGATTGGCGTTTGTGAGCGTGAGCGAGCGGGCGTGGCAGCGCGTAGAGAAGTCCGATCTGCCCAAATACTATTGGGACTTCCAGGCTGCCAAGAAGAATCTCTATTTCACGCCCTTCACTCCGGCGATCTCGCTGGTCATGGCGCTCGATGAAGCGCTCAATCTCATTCTTGACGAGGGCGTAGAGAATCTCTGGGCGCGCACCGAGCTCTTTGCGCGGGCGACGCGGGCGGCTGTTGCAGCTATGAACTTAAAGCTCTTCAGCGAGCGACCGGGGCCGGTCTGCACGGCTGTTTATGTCCCTCAGGGTTTGAGCAGCAAAGAGATCTTAGAGACCCTGCGCCGGGATTTTCAGATCAAAATTTCAGGGGGACAAGATCACCTCAAGGGCAAGATTTTGAGGATCGGGCACATCGGCGACATCGGCGCGAAAGACGTGCTAGGCGCAATGGCTGCTTTCGAGCTGACGCTGCACAAACTGGGGCATCGCTTTGAGCTCGGTGCTGGGGTCCGCGCAGCCCTGGAGGTCTTTGCGAAACACTAAGGGGTGAAACCATGAAAAAAATCTTAGCCATTGTTGCAGTCTTGCTCGCGTGGGGGTCTGCGACAGCGCAGGCCCAAGAGGAGCCAGCTGTGCATTTTGGGCAATTAGTTCTTGGTGGCTCCGTTGGAGCGCTCGTCGGCGGCGTCGGTGGCGGCTTGGCGGCTTACGGCATCTGCCGAGCCACAACAGAGCCAGGGCCGTGGGCCGACTTGGCTTGCTTAGCAGGAGCGATACTCTTTGGCTATGTGCCGGGAATCCCTATAGGCGCGACGGTGGGGGTGGGCATCGCGGGGAGCTTGCAAAAAGCCAAAGGGAATGTGTGGCTGGCGCTGGTGGGAGCAAGCTTGGGTGGGGCAGTGGCGTTTTTCACGTCTGATTGGGCGCTCCGTGCACTGAGTCAGACTCCGCAGGCCCAGGAAATTGTAGACGTTCTTAGGCCGATCGTGCTTGTGGGCGTTATTCCTATCTCGGCGGGCTGGGGCGCGGCGTGGGGGTACTCCGTTGGGGCTCAGAAAGCTACGGACTAAAATTCACGGTATGCTCTCGCAGAGAGTGAGCTGACGCGCCAGGAGCGGGTCATAGTGCAGCTTAAACTCGCGCGTTGGGACGCTCACTTCAAAGGCGATCTGGCCGCTCACGCGCTCGCTGCGGTAGGGACTGAGTGACGCCAAGGGGCGAGCGAGCGCCCCAGTGGCTGCGCTACGGCTTCGCTCGGTACCGTCAGGCTCTTCGAGCCAGAGAACCGCCGAGCTGGCCAATTGAAAATCCGTGATGGCTTCTAGCGAAATCTCGACGATCACGAAGCGATTATCTGGAGCTGGCGTCCAAGCCCCAATGTGGCGGGTCACGCTGACTGAGCGCACGCTAAGGCGGAGCATCCCGTTGCTTGTGCTATCGCGCGGGCATGGTGAATCTCCAGGCGCAGCAGTCGGAGCCGCCAGCGCCGCCGTGGTGTTTGCAGCCAAGGAGCCTGCAGTGCCTTTTGGCTGTGACGGCAGCCTTACCGACAAAGGCTCGCTGGAACGATTGTAGTGTCCAACGTACCAGAAGAGGGCAGTCACGCCGATCACGCATAAAAATATCACAGTGAATCGAAAGCGCACGACCTATCACCTTCTTGTCAGGATCGGTTTCGGCGACTGAACAATAGTAATGCGCGTTACATGAGAAGAGAAGGGTGTCCTGTCCCTTGAGAAAGGGGAGTTGGCGACCATAGGGAGAGACCGTGAGAGAATTATCACAGAGCAGCGCGCCTTGACAAAACCACTTTGATATGCTATAAATCTCTTAGCTGTATGACTTGTCTAGGTCGTTGCGATGTACGATGTGTCCCATCGAAGGCGCTACACCAGCCAAGTTCGACCCTTCGACACGTGACGTTGCCGGGGCTATAGACCCCTGTTGCACGAAGACGGTCGTCGAGACGGGCAAACTAGACAGCAGAAAGGGGTTTTTCAGATGGTGACCGGCAAAGTCAAGTGGTTCAACGACGCCAAGGGCTACGGGTTCATCCAGCAGGACAACGGTGGCCCAGATGTGTTCGTGCACTTCTCAGCCATCAAGGCTGAGGGCTTTAAGACGTTGCGCGAAGGGCAAGCCGTTGAGTTCGAGATCACGAGTGATGCCAAAGGCCCACGGGCCGCGAATGTCTCCCCGAAGTAAGAGCGTCTGAATCAGACCGACAGAAAACCCCGACGAGGAACAGCCCCTCGTCGGGGATCTTTTTCGAGAGTTGCAAGGCACGCTTATTTACTCTATTGTAGAGCTAAGACCGAGGTGAACGATGGCTGACCGATCTCGCAATAGGCGCAATGACAACGAACGTCCTGCTTCAGAGCCCAGTGGCCCAGGCCGCCCAGAAAGCCGTATGCGCGCCCTGGCCATCTTAGAAGAGATCCTGAAATACACACCCCAAAACGATCCACGCCTGGGGCTCTTAGGTCTCTTATACGAGCAGCTTCAGGCCGATGAACGCCAGCTGCGTGAAGCCCAAGAGACCATCCGGCAGTTCAATGAAACATACGAAAAGCTGACTGCTCCGGCAAATCGTATCGGCACCTTTTTAGGAGCCCCCCAAGAAGGGATCGCGTACATTGTCGTGGGCGACGCCGAATACTATGCCAATGTTGACCCCAAATTGGACCTGAAAGGGCTCAAAGTCGGCACACGAGTTAAGATTAACGAAGCCTTTGCCGTCATCGGCGATATCGGCTATCACCCGGAGGGGCCGATTGTAAGAGTCGCGGAAGTCTTGCCCGATGGCCGACTGCGTATTGCTATGGATGCCCAGATGGTTTCCGGGCGCATCGTGCTGCGCTCTACAGATCTATTGGCGAAGCCGTTAAAAGTCGGCGACGAAGTGCGTCTGGAGCCGACGATGCGCGTGGCGCTGGAGCACTTTCAAAAATCTGAGATGCGCGGCTATTTCTTAGAACAAGTCCCCCAAATCCCCTGGGAGAAGATTGGTGGACAAGAAGAAGCAATTGGGCTCATTCGCGACACGATTGAACGCCCGTTGCTCTACCCCGATCTCTATAAAAAATTTGGCAAGCGCCAATTGAAGGGGATTTTACTGTACGGGCCGCCCGGGTGTGGGAAGACCCTCATTGGGAAGGCGACGGCGTACAATCTGACTCAAGCCTACCGGGAGCGCACCGGTCGCGACGTGCGCGAGTATTTTATGCTCATCAATGGCCCCCAATTGCTCAATATGTGGCTCGGCGAGACCGAGCGCTTTATTCGAGAGATTTTCGCTGCTGCCCGCGAGCGGGCCAAAGAGGGATACTTGGTCTTTATCTTTATAGATGAGGCAGACTCGCTGCTCAGGGTGCGCAGTTCCGGTAGATTTTTGAACATCGCCAACACAGTTGTGCCCCAGTTCGCTGCCGAGATGGATGGGCTTGTCTCTCTAGAGAACGTCGTGGTGATGCTGACCAGCAATCGTCCGGACTATATTGATCCGGCGATTCTCAGACCGGAGCGCATTGACCGCAAAGTGAAAGTGGGTCGCCCCAACCGGGATGCCTCGCGAGATATTTTCGCGATCTATCTCAATGAGCAAGTTCCGCTCGATCCGAATGCTATCAAAGAGCACGGCAGCCCCGAAGCGACTCGCAAGGCTCTCGTAGAGCAGGCGACGGACTATCTCTTCCGACGCGACCGCGAGACGGCGTTTCTGGAAGTCTCGCTCAAGAGCGGGCGACGCGAGACGCTCTATTGGAGCGATCTGGTGAGCGGCGCTTTGATTATGTCTACGGTTGAGCGCGCCAAAGATTTGGCGATCCGACGTTGTATCGAGAAAGGCACAGACCAAGAGGGCGTCAGCACCGAAGATTTGAAGATAGCAATTCGCCAAGAGTACAAAGAGAGCGAGATCTTCCCTAAGACGGATTATCTAGAAGATTGGCTGAAGCTTTTGGATTATGACCCTGAAGAAGTCGCCGAAGTCCGCCCGGTGCGGGAGAGCCGAGAGCGCCGCGCGGGCGAGACGGTGGTGTAAGTCATCTTTCGCCAGCGATCTGCTCAATAAGCTTTGGAATCTCGCGAAAATCGTTGGTGTGGGCATGGGCGACTTGAATGAGCTCTGGGGCTTTAGGAGCAAACGCAATCGCCAGCCCCACTGACTTCATCACGGAAATGTCATTCAAATGGTCCCCAACAAAACAGACTTCTTTCGGGTTCAGCCCTTCCCGTCGGCATAGCTCCCGCACGTGCTGGTCTTTCGTCCAGAGATAGACTCGTCGCTCGCATTCGCCGGTAAAGACTCCCTGGTGCACCTTCAGCCCGTTGGCCAAATAAAAATCCAGACCCAAGTCTTTACAGATATAATCGGCGATAAAATCGAGTCCGCTCGTGAGAATGCCAAGCCCGTACTTTTGCTTGAGCTTTGGGATCGTCTGGCGCACGCCGGGGGTATACGGCGGCGGCAAGACAGCTCCAAAGATCTTTTGGGTGGGAATGCCCCGCAAGAGCTGAGCGTTGGCCGCCGTCCACTCCCAATACAGCTCTTTGTGGGGGAAATAATGCTCCATCAGGCGATCCCATTCTTCTTTGAGGCCGGCGGCATAACCAACGGCGTCCCAACTGCTCTGAAAGGGGCCAGCGTACTGAACTAGCGTCCCGTCCATATCAAAGATAACAGCTTTGATCGTCACTACGGTCTCCTGAAAAAGAAAGAGTTCGATCACTCAAGATAAGGGGCTTGTCCTGAGAAGTCAAGTCTGCAAAATCTTGCCCGATTGCGCCGGGCTCGCTACAATCTCCCTCGCGATGCATCTGTTTAGAGAGGAGCACTCATGACCTTCCATCTGGCAGACTTGCCCCAACAGTTCCCACGAACATTCGTGCCCGCCAGCGCCGACTTAGGTGACTGGGCGCAGATCGAGCCGCTGCTTGATGAACTGGAGCGTCGAACAGCACAGACAGTCCAAGAGCTCGAACAGCTTCTGCTCGATTACTCTGAGCTGGGAGCCGTCATCTCTGAGGAATTTGCGATCCGACGCATCCGTATGACCTGTGATACAGAGAGTGAAGAGCACCGGAAGGCATTCCTGCACTTTGTAGAAAATATTCAGCCCCGGCTTGAAGAGCGCGCCCATCGTCTCAACGTCAAATATGTGCAAAGTCCCGCACGCTCGCACCTGCCGCGCGAACGGTATTTTGTCTACGACCGCAGTACAGTCAACCAAGTCGAGCTCTTCCGGGAAGAGAACGTTCCCTTAAAGACCGAAGTGACCGCGCTCGCCCAAAAATATCAAGTCATCTCCGGAGCGCAAATAGTTCAGTTCGATGGTCGCGAGCAGACCATCCAGCAAATGGCCAAGTATCTCGAAGAGACCGACAGGTCCTTGCGCCAGCGCGCCTGGGAGCAGACCGAAGAGCGACGTCTCCATGACCGCGAGCGCCTGAATGAGCTGTACGATCAATTGATCGCAGTGCGCCACAGAATCGCTCGCAATGCCGGGTTTGAGAACTATCGTGATTATACATTCCGTGCACGCGGACGCTTCGACTACACTCCCGAAGATTGCTTTCGCTATCACGAGGCCGTCGAAGAATATATCGTTCCGTTGATGCGCGAGCTGCAGAGGGCACGCCAGAGCGAGCTGGGGCTGGCTGAGCTGCGCCCGTGGGATCTCGCTGTAGACCCGCAAGGGCGACCGCCGCTACGCCCCTTTCAAACAGCTCAAGAGTTGATCTCCGGTTGCCAAGAGATCTTCAATCAATTAGACGGCGAGCTTGGGGCGCAGTTCCGCCGCATGGCCGAGCTGAATCTCTTTGACTTAGAAAGCCGCAAGGGCAAAGCGCCGGGAGGCTACCAAGCGACTCTCTCCGAACGGCGCTTCCCCTTTATCTTTATGAACGCCGTCGGGCGAAACACTGACCTGCGCACGATGCTCCACGAAGCTGGCCACGCCTTTCACACCATGGCCACACGCACCGAACCTTTGGGAGACTACCGCCACGCGCCGACGGAATTCTCTGAAGTGGCCTCCATGAGCATGGAGCTTTTCTCCAAGCCTTATCTGACGGTCTTTTACACCACTGACGAAGCTCGGCGCTCCGCGCGCGAGCAGGTGGAGGGAATCGTTCAGTTACTACCTTGGATCGCGACGATTGACGCTTTTCAGCATTGGGTCTACACACACCCCCAGCACACGGTCGCCGAGCGCGAGGCCTATTGGCTGAAGCTGCGTCGCCGCTTTGGCGGCCTCGAAAACTGGGATGGCTACCCAGAAGCACAGCGGTCTTATTGGCAGCGCCAGCTCCATCTCTATCTGCACCCGTTTTACTATATTGAATATGGGATCGCACAGTTGGGCGCGTTGCAGCTTTATGCGCGCGCGAAGAAAGACCCACAAGAAGCGTTATTAGCCTACAAGCGGGCGCTGGCGCTGGGAGGCTCGCGCCCGCTGCCAGAGCTCTTTGCTGCGGCTGGCCTGAAGTTCGATTTCGGGTCACAAACGGTACGGCGCGCGGCCGAACTCTTACGCAGCGAATTGGCTTAGCGTTCAAACCGTCGCCAGGGCATCATGCAACGTTCGAGGAGCATCAGCAGTCCAAAGAGCAATAACCCAAGCGCCGCCAGCCATAAGATGGCTGCAAAGACCAAATCAGTTTTGAGAGTCGCGTTGGCTCGCAACATGACATACCCTAAGCCTGCTTGTGCTCCGACCCATTCACCAATCACTGTTCCCATCACGCTCAGTGTGCTTCCTACTCTCGCACCGGAAAAAACAAACGGTAATGCAGAGGGGATGTGCACCTTGCGTAGTATTTGGCGTCTTGAAGCGCCAAGCACCTTGAAAAAATCAATAAAATCGGGATCGGTTGCGCGCAGTCCGTCTACGGTGTTGACTACAATGGGGAAAAACGCGATGAGCGCAGCAATGGTGGCCTTGGGCCAGATTGTGAATCCCATCCATAATTTTAAGAGCGGCGCGATGGCGAAGAGCGGCATGTTCTGCAAAAAGATAATTATGGGATAGCAGACCCGTTCGATGGGTTTACTGTAGAAGATCAGCAGTGCCAGGGCCAACGCACCGATCAGAGCCAACAGAAACCCTACAGTGATCTCGCCCAACGTGACGAGAAAGTGCTCGCCCAATAAAGGGAAATCGGAAATAATTCGCGCGGCGATTCGACTGGGACTGGGCAAGATGAAACTGGGCACTCCCCCCAGCCGCACTGACAGTTCCCACAGGGCCAGCAGCCCTATGAAAAATAGGGCTGCTGGATAAATCGCTTGACGCTGGCTCAACGATGAATTCTTCTCGGCACAGGGGCGAAACCGAAGTCGTTGTTCGGATACCCCATCGAAGACTCCCAGAGCCGTCGTAGGGAGGCGCTCGCACCGGCATTCACTGTCACGGTGACATCTTTTGAGACGCTGAAAGCGCCGTCGCTCACCGTCAGGCGAAAGACGAGCGTGCCCGGCTCCGATGGCGCTAAAAAGATCGCATAGAGCGTTTCTTCCCCAAAAAGCGGCACTGGTGGCCCTGCGATCTGGTTCCAGCGATACCGTAAGACTTCCCCATCGGGGTCGGAGCTCTCGAAAGCGCTCAGCAAGACGATCTGATTGGGGGCGACCGTCTGATCAGGATTAGTGACAGCCTGCGGAGGCCGGTTGGGCCACACGTGAACTTTCAGCTCTCTGGAGATACTATCAAAGTCCGTCCGAGCGATGAAGCGAACTATTAACGGTTCGGTGGGTTTGGTGACGTGGGATTCGTCAGGAGTAAATGTGAAGACTTGGGCTGCCTCGCCTTGGCGCCAGATTGACTCAAAAGAAGCGTTGTCCGGGAGCCAACTGGCGATGAGTTTGATGGGCATCCACGGAGGGGCTCCACGGGATTGCACCCAAACTTGAAGAGTCTGGCCCAGCCGTATGGTGCACGTCAAAGAGCCATTGAATTCTGTTGAACAGAAGGCCCAAGGCCCGAAAAGTTCGAGATCGAGTGTTACCGGGCTGATCTGTGCGTGCGTGGCCAGTGGAGCCAGGGCTAGAACGGTGCCGAGCACGACTAAAGTTCTCAAAGACTTCATAACTCCCCCTTTACAAGAGCCTCCAAAGGCTCCCGAATGATCGCGTGGTAGCTTATTTTAGCACAAAGGCGGGCGAGATGTCTATTTTTTTTGCATCGCAGAAGGCGCAGAGTTATAATGCCCATCGAGGAGGAGCTCTATGGCCGTCAGTGTCGCAAGAGAGATTCGCGCCCCACGTGGAACCAAATTGAATTGTAAAAGCTGGCTCACCGAAGCCCCCCTGCGAATGTTAATGAATAACTTGGACCCTGAAGTCGCCGGCGACCCGGCTAACTTAATTGTGTATGGCGGCACCGGCAAAGCCGCACGCACTTGGGAAGACTTTTGGGCTATCGTGAATACTCTGAAAGAGTTAGAACTCGACGAGACGCTTCTGGTACAATCTGGAAAACCCGTTGCCGTCTTCAAGACCCACTCTGACGCCCCGCGCGTGCTTATTGCCAATTCGCTCTTGGTTCCCCACTGGGCAAGCTGGGAGAAATTTAGAGAACTCGAACAAAAGGGCTTGATTATGTACGGCCAGATGACCGCCGGCAGTTGGATCTATATTGGCACCCAGGGGATTTTACAGGGGACTTATGAAACGCTCGCTTCTGTCGCGAAGAAGCACTTCGACGGCTCCCTGAAGGGCAAGTTTGTGCTGTCGGCTGGACTAGGCGAGATGGGCGGTGCCCAGCCGTTAGCGATCACCATGAACGAGGGCGTCGGGCTGATCGTCGAGATCAACCCCGAGAAGATCGAACGGCGCTTGAAGACGGGATATCTTGACACGTGGACGCACAACTTTGATGAAGCTCTCGATCTTGTAAGAGAGTATACAGAGACAGGCCGAGCGATCTCTATTGGATTGTTAAGCAACGCAGCCGACGTCTATCCAGAATTGGTGCGCCGCAAGATCATCCCCGATGTCATTACCGATCAAACAAGCGCCCACGACGAGCTGAACGGTTACGTCCCCGCTGGGATGAGCTACGCCGAAGCGCTGAAGTTGCGCCGCGAGAATCCCAAACAATACATTGAGCTGTCATTTGCTTCGATGGTTCGGCACGTGCAAGCGATGATTGATATGCACCGAGCTGGGGCTGTCGTCTTCGATTACGGGAACAATCTTCGCGGGCAGGCCCAGCGGGGCGGACACCCTGATCCCTTCCAGTTCCCGGGCTTTGTCCCGGCGTATATCCGACCGTTATTCTGTGAGGGGAAAGGCCCGTTCCGCTGGGCAGCCCTCTCCGGAGATCCACAAGATATTTTCAGAACAGACCAAGCGATCCTTGAGCTCTTCCCCCATGATGAGGCGCTCTGTCGTTGGATCACGATGGCCCAACAGAGAGTGAAGTTTCAGGGGCTGCCCGCACGCATCTGCTGGCTGGGCTACGGCGAACGCGCCAAGGCCGGGCTCTATTTTAATGAATTAGTGAGAAAGGGTGAGCTGCAAGCCCCGGTCGTCATCGGGCGTGATCACTTGGACGCAGGTTCAGTGGCTTCGCCCTACCGCGAGACCGAGGGGATGAAAGATGGCTCGGATGCAATAGCAGATTGGCCCATGCTCAATGCTCTCTTGAACGCTGTCTGCGGAGCGACGTGGGTTTCGGTGCATCACGGTGGCGGGGTAGGGATTGGCAAGTCTATTCACGCTGGAATGGTGATCGTCTGCGACGGCACCAGAGAAGCCGATAAGCGACTGGAGCGCGTCTTGACGGCTGATCCCGGTTTGGGGGTAGTGCGCCACGCCGACGCTGGCTACGAAGAGGCGATCACGGTGGCGCGGGAGAAGGGCATCAAGATGCCAAGGCTGAGTTGATAGGAGGAAAACTCTATGCGCGAACGCAAAACTCTAGGCGGCTTTCTACGACCCTGGCAGGTCTCGCAGTATCTAGGAATCCCTGTAGAAAAAGTCTACGTTATGATGGAGTCCGGCGAACTGCCAGCAGAAAAGATCGAAGGTCGCTGGCGCGTCGATTTAGCAAAATTAGAAACATGGCTCGACGAAGACGTCTCCAAGGAGGACATAGAAAAGCTCGCAAAGCACCTGAACGTCACCGAAGAGAAAGTGAAAGATTTCTTTGAGAAGGCCACCAAAGGCTGAGAGATACCGGCGCATCGTCTTTGGTAGGGACAGGGTCACCCTGCCCCCTCCCATTCATTGGCATCATACTTCAATCAGTTTTCTCTTTGGCGCACCGGTTAACACGCGACAGCCCTTCTCTTCCACAACGGCGACGTCTTCGATGCGCACCCCGCCCCAGCCCGGCAGATAGATTCCCGGCTCGACGGTGACCACGTTGCCCGCTTGAAGTTTGTCCTTTCCCAGGGGCGATAGCCTTGGGCTCTCGTGCACGTCCAGCCCCAAGCCGTGGCCGGTACCGTGACCGAAATTTTTCTTGTACCCGGCTTGGGCAATAGTCTCTCGCGCAGGCTGGTCGGCTTGTTTGCTGGTCAGCCCCGCTCGAAGATGCTCGATAGTGCGGAGTTGTGCTTCGAGAACGGTCTTGTAGATTTTCTTTTGCTCGCCAGTAGCGCGACCGACCACGACCGTTCTGGTGAGATCGGCACAGTAGTGATCTACTTTCGCTCCCAGGTCGAAGAGCACAAAATCGCCCTTTTGAACTGCTCTCTCGGCGGGCTCATAATGGGGCATGGCCGTCGTTGCCCCTGTGGCGACGATGCTCTCAAAAGCTAAGCCGTCGCCGCCGTGGGTGCGCATGTATTTTTCGATCTCCCAGGCGAGCTCGCGCTCGGTCACTCCTGGCTTGACCTTTCCCAGGATGAATTCAAACGTTCTATCGGTGAGCCGAACCGCACGTTCAATGGCTTTTACTTCTGAATCGTCTTTCACTGCGCGCAGTGTCTCGACGAGTCCCGTGACGGGCAGGAGCTTTGTTCTTTTCAGTCGGTCGCGCAGCTGGTGAAAGAGCCACACACTGGTCGTCGGCCCGTTAATCCCGATGTTGTTCGGTGTTAAGCGGTTGATTCTCGTGGCAACGGTAGTTACTCGGCCTTTGAGTTCGCTGACTTCATAGGCCGAGACGGTCTCTTGGGCGCGGGTGATGTAGCGTGAATCCGTCAGAAAGAGCTGGCGATCTTTGGTGATGATGAGTACGCCGAACGAGCCTGAAAACCCCGTGAGATAGAAAAGATTCGAGCGGTCGGAGTTCTCGATATTGGTGAGACAGAAGGCGTTGAGCTTTTTGCGTTGTAAGGTATCACGCAGTCGTTCGAGACGGATAGAGTGAGTATTCATAACAGGGCTGATTATATAGAAAATATCCGGCTGAGGCGAGTCGTGCTATAATAGTTTTGATGGCCAAGAAGAAACGCCTCGTGCGTCGCAGCCAGAAGAAAGCAGCGCAGCGTCTTGTAAGGGTTCGTCCTGCGGAGAATCCGGATGTTTGCCCCATCTGTAAGAAAGTGTTTGTTCTGGTTGTGGGGTGCCATAAGATTTGCCGGTGCGGTTACGAAGAGGGCTGCGGCGACTGAAAACAAAAAAGAGTCGAGGGGAGCAGACGCTCCCGCTCGACCCGGCCTTGCCAAGATCCCCCGAGAGTTTGCACTCTCGCTTGCCGCCAAAGGGGTGATCCTAGCTAAAAGTCTGTACAGTTAGAACAAGAAACCGATCAGAACTCCTGCCAAGCCGGCAACCAAGGCGATCAAAGCCAAGCTGTTAGCACCTTCAACGGCCGCTTTAGCTTCTTGAGCTTCTCTCTTTGCCTGCGCCAGCTGCGCCTGCAGGTCTTTAGTCTTCTCGGCCACGGTCTGTTGGACCAAGACTTTGACATCGGGCATGGGCTCTGTTGGTTGCCCTGTGACCTTCGCGATGCGATCCTGCAGCTCGTTGATCTTGATCTTGATGGCCTCAATATCAATCAAGAGCTTGCTGAACCCGTCCGTGAGCGTGCTGAACTTCCGAGCCATCTCGTCGTCACGCGCTTCAGAGGCATCGAGCCGCCCAGAGAGCGTGCTGACCATCTCCTGGAGGGCCGCGACGATATCTTGCAGACGAGCAAAATGCCCTTCAAGACTGCTCGTACGGCTGGCCACCTCGCCTACAGATGCTTGGATCGTCACGACGATACCGGGCAAGTTCGCCAGTTGCTCCAGCTGCTGGCTGTGTTTTACTAACGTCTCTTCGATGCGGCCAACGCGCACACTCAAGTTGGCCGTTGTGTCTTGAAGGCCCTTGACGAGCGGCACGAGTGCCTGGAGCTTGCCAACTTGATCGGTGAGAGCCGCCAGCCCCTTCTCGGTGCTCTCCATCCGGTTGGTGAGCACACCGACGGTCCCTTGCAAGTTGATGACCAGGGCTTGCATGCCCGCGAGCTTCTCTAACTGATCGCGCAACTGGCCGATGGCCAACTCGTTGGCTTTGGTGCGGCTGGCGATCTCACCCACGCTGTACTTCAGATCCATGACCTGTTGTGGCAGTTCGGCGAGTTGCTCCACCGTTCCTTCAAGATTGCTGATTCGTCCACTGACTTTCTTGAGATCGAACGAGAGATCTTTAGCCAGCTGCTCTACGGCAAAGAGGCGCGGCCGGATGTTTTCGATCTCGCCGGTTCCGGCTTGGGTGAGCTTTTGCAGCTCGATGGAGAGCGACTTGACTACGGCTTCCAGCTCTTTGAGCTGCTTCTCGAGCTGAGTCACCTTATCCTTGACGCTCTTGGAGTCGTCCTGGGCCGGCGCCAACGGCGCTGTCCCCACGGTCAAGAGCATCGCCACGAGCAGGAGCGTGAGCGTCCTGCCGAACCATTTGCTATTGCGCATTCAACTATCCCCCCTTTAGCGTTGGCTTGATTGTACGTCTCCCCTCTCAGCAAGACAGTGACGGCGATTACACGGCCCATAGACATCTATTCCCCGTGGGGGGGAACTAAGACGGTAGCATCCGTCACGCCGCCTGTGTGATTTTTATTACAGATAGGGGCTTTTGTCGGAAAACCTCGTAAAGCGGTCTTAGCTGGCAATCGTGATGCCAGAATGTATAAAAAGAAGCTAGCAGACCACGAGGGCAATAGAGATCATTTTATTGGGCTATTGCCATAAAAAGGCCATGGCAAGCGTATTTTCATGAGATGGAAGCGTATGTTTTATGTCCGTTAAGGTACGTTAACGGACTTAGATCAGAATCTTGTCTTCCGTGGGTGATTCTAATCGGTCGTGCTCGTGGAAGTAGACTCTAGTAGTTTCAATAGAGCGATGTCTCGCGGCGATCTGCGCTTCAATGATAGAAGCGCCGCTTTGAATGGCCAATGTGACAAAGCTATGCCGTAAACTGTGGGGTGAGATCTTCTCGTTCTTGAGGCCAGCTTTGATTAGATATCTATTTATAATGCGGTTGATCTGGCGGGTCGTGAGACGTCCGCCCTTGTTGCGCGCGCGCACGCCGACAAAGAGCGGATCACTTGGCTGAATCCCACTGCGCGCCGCTAACCAGTCTTCGAGCGCTTGCACGGTCGGCTCCGTCAGCACGACGAACTCATCGCGTTCGTCCCGGCCCTTGCCCCATATTCTGAGAATCTGGCGACCTCGTCGGTTCTCTATGTCTCCGACATTGGCCCGCACGATCTCAATGACTCTGAGACCATTGCGCGCCATGAGATTCATGATGGCGAAGTCACGCTTGCCCATCAGAATACGGCGATCCACCGAGTTGAAGAGCGCCCGGAGCCCCTCACGCGAAATATCATGCCGCAAGTGGCCGCGCGGCTTGCGAATCCCCTTCACGTTCTCCACCGGGTTTTCAAGATAAGAACCCTCCGCCACACAGTACTGAAAGAACCTTCTGAGCGCGACTAAATACGTAGCGACGGTATTGGCCGCACGACACTGGCGCAACCATTCTTTGTAGAGTTTGATCTCGCTCTGTGTCACCGGGGCTTCGGGCGGTTTGCCATTGCGCCAGTTCACAAAATTCTTTAACCCCTCACGATAGGTGCGAATCGAAGCAGGGTGGACATCAAGGGATTCAATGAAAGATTCGATCAACTCTGAGAGATTGTGCGTGCTCCTCATCCTGCGCATGGTTGCCCCCCTGGTGATCGTATTATAGCAGAGAGAGGGGAGGGGGGTGCAAGCCAGAGGGGCCCGTGCATGTTCCGGCTTGCCCTTCCAGCGGTGCCCAACGTCCTGAGTCCCTTTGACACCGCTCCTTGGGCGTGATCTGAGCTACTATTAGACTAAAGCACGCAAGTAATTATTATTAAGGAGGACGAACCGACGATGAAGCGTCTTGGTATCGTGCTGCTGGTCATGACTGTAGCGTTGGCGTTGCCCGTGTGGGCCCAGACAGATAAAGATGAGCTGGCTGAGAAGGTCTTTAAGCTCGAACAGGGCTTCAAGCGCATCGAACAGATGCTCAAGGACCTCTCGTTTGCGGTGCAGCAAGTCAGTGGTCTTGGGGACATTGTCAAGGAGATCTCGTTCGAGCTGAAGCAAGCCGAGAGTATGCTTCGCGATCTGCAGGGCTTGGAGAAGAAGCTCTCCGAGGAGATTCAGCCCAAGATCGCCAATCTAGAGACGAGCATCGCTGGGTTAGCCCAGGGGACCAAAGAGAAATTTGATTTACTCTCAGCACGGATCTTTCAGAGCGAGGGCATGATTGACCAGCTCAACGTACGCCTGAAGGGCATGGAAGATCGTGTCCGACAATTGTTGAGCTTAAACGACCAAGTGATGTCACTCCAAGAGCGCGTCAGCACATTGGAAAAACAGATTACGATGCCTGTGGACCCGAAAGCTGCTGATGAGCTGACGATGAAGCTCAACGAGCTCAAGGATCGCCTGAAAGCGTTAGGAGACGTCGTCTCCGGGTTGACCAATAAAGTGATGCGTACGGAAGAAGGTGTAGCCGCGTTGCAGATGCGGGCCGAGGAACAGACAGCCCAAATCCAGAAACTGCAAGAAGAGTCGGCTGGCTTGAAGAAACGCTTAGCTGCCGCTGAGAGCCAGATGCAGACCAACATGATGATCGGCGCCTTGGGTGTCGCTGTCGGCGCGCTCGCCGCACTGAAAGCGTTCGGGGTCTTTTAGAGCGCTCAGCTTTCAGCTTATGATAAGCTGAAAGCTGACGGCTGAGAGCCCAATCAATCCAGCAGCGCGATCCCCTCTATCTCGATCGCGGCGTCTCGAGGGAGTCTCGAGACTTCGACAAACGATCGAGCTGGAGGGTGTTCTTTAAAATACTCTGCGTAGACTTGGTTGATTGCCTGGAAGTCTTTTAAGTCCTTGGCGAAGACGGTGACCTTGACGAGCTTGTCCATCGAGCTCCCAGCAGCTTCTAAGATTGCTTTAAGATTTTCTAAGCACCGACGGGCTTGGGCTTGGATATCTCCTGAGACGAGCTGTCCGGTCTTGGGGTCGAGGGGAATCTGCCCGGAGACAAAAATAAAGCCGTTCGCGATAATCCCTTGAGAGTAAGGGCCAATGGCTTGCGGAGCTTTGTCGGTCGTGATGACTCGCTTGGGCATAGTCAGTCCTTGGGCATAGTCTCTATCACGCGATCCCACTCGCGCAAGATCGCTTGGCTCTCTCGGTGAAGATGGCTCAGGCTAGCATAGAGCTTGCCCTCGAGCGTATCGCGCTCTTCTCCTTCTGGAAGGCCTCGCAGGCGCACGAGCATCCCTAGCACGTGAGCACATTCTTCTGCGAGCTCATCGAGCGAGCGCTCCAAGAACTCATTCGTGGGCTGGAGCACTGTTTTAGCTGTTGCTATCTTGCTCATAGCGCCTCTCCTTTCGTCCGGGCAGTTTTGTTTTCAAACGACTGATCTGTTTTTCCCATGCAGAAATATCTTTCTCTCACTTACGTAAGAGCCGCTGATCAGGAGTAGACTTTGCTTGCTCGCGCTTGATTTTCGCACGATGCAGCGCAACTTGCTCTTCTAAACCTGCAATACGCTTGCGCAGCTTGCGGTTCCGTCCCACGACGTGATAGTATAAACTCCAATAACGTTCTCAGCAAACGATCACGGCAGGCAGACCTGCCCGTCGGGCACATCGGGAAAGCTCGCGGGATAGACGCTGAAATCGGCCCCCATCTCTACGTAAGGTTGGGTGCACAGTCGCCGTCCTTGCGGCCCGATCAAGTGAAGCTCTGGTCAGGATGGGCCGGTCGACTGCTCCTAAGCTCGCCGTGAACCCCGGAGTGTATGGAAAGCATCCCATAATATTTTGACGCTCCGCTCTCCGTGTTATAAAATGCCCTTGTGCACATTATAAGCCGAGGGAGGAGAGTATGGCAACTCCGGTCAGAACGGATCGTCTCGGATTTTTAGAGCAAGAGCTGAAAAACTTAGAAGAGCAGGGCTTTGTCTGGAGGCCCCGAACCCTTCAGGGCGAACAGCGCGCCCGCGCCGTCTTCGACGGCAAAGAAGTCGTCAATCTCTCTTCTAATAATTATTTGGGCTTGACCAATCACCCTAAGATGCGCGAGGCTGCGAAAAGAGCCATAGATCAATACGGCGCCGGAGCGGGCGCTGTCCGGCCCATCGCCGGCACGATGACCCTGCACAAAGAATTAGAAGAGAAGCTCGCACGCTTCAAGGGCGTCGAAGCAACGCTCGTCTTCCAGAGCGGGTTCGCCGCCAATCTGGGGACAATCCAAGCGCTCGTCGGCAAGGGCGATGCAATCTATTCGGAAGAGCTCAATCACGGCTCTATTATTGATGGGTGTCGCCTAAGCGGCGCGGAGATTCTCAAATGGCCCCACCGCAACGTGGACGCCCTAAGACAACTCTGCAAGGAGAGCCGCCAGAAGTATCGTCGGGCGCTCCTAGTGACGGACGCGGTCTTCAGTATGGACGGCGACATCGCTCCTCTCAAAGAGCTGGCTGAGGTCGCCGAAGATTTTGATCTGATCTTTATGGTGGATGACGCGCACGCGTCGGGAGTGCTGGGCAGAGCCGGGCGCGGCTCGGTCGATCACTTCGACTTGCACGGCAGGGTAGACGTGCAGATGGGCACGCTCAGCAAAGCTCTGGGGGCGATGGGCGGCTACATCGCCGGCTCAAAGAACTTCATAGAGTTTCTGATTCAGAAGGCACGCCCCTGGTTGCTCTCGACGGCGCATCCCCCGGCGGTCGTTGCTGCTGCCATAGCTGCTATAGAGATTTTAGAGAGCCCCCAGGGCGAGCAGCTTGTGAAGAAGCTCTGGGACAACGCACGATATTTCAAGCAAGAGCTCAATAGACTGGGCTTCAACACCGGGGCGAGCGAGACCCCCATCACGCCGGTGATCGTCGGCAGCAGTCACAATGCTAAGCAACTTGCCAAAAGACTCTTTGAAGAGGGCGTCTTCGCTCAAGAGATCGTCTTCCCCATGGTGGCACGAGATAAAGCTCGTGTCCGCACAATCGTCTCAGCGATGCACACGAAAGCAGACTTAGACTTTGCGCTCAACGCTTTTCAGAAAGTTGGGAAAGAATTGAGGCTGATTTGAATCACGGAAAGCACAGATTCTAACGGAAAGCACGGAAGTCGCTTTCTGTGTTCTCTGTGCTGCTCCGTGCCTTCCGTGATTCTAGACTATGATCGAACGCTACGCGCTCTCGCCGATGAAAGAGCTCTGGACCGAGGAAGCCAAATATCACCGTTGGCTTCAGGTCGAGCTCGCTGTCGCTGAAGCCCAAGCTGAGTTGGGCTATATCTCCAAAGAAGCGGCTCAAGCAATCAAAGAAAGAGTTCGGCTCAACGTCGCCAGAGCGAAAGAGATCGAATCTCAAATCGGACATGATCTTTTAGCGTTCGTGCGCTCGCTGGAAGAGAGCGTTGGCCCTGAGGGGCGCTATATTCACCGCGGGCTGACTTCATACGATATAGAAGATACGGCATTGGCTTTAACATTTCGGGAAGCCCTGGGCATTCTTATCGAAGACGCGAAAAAGCTCGCAGAGATTCTCCAAAAGCGAGCTTGCGAGCATAAGAGAACGCTGATGGTCGGGCGCACCCACGGGATGCACGCCGAGCCGATCACTTTTGGGCTGAAACTTTTGATTTGGTACGACGAGGTACGTCGCCATCTCCAACGGCTTGAGGAGGCACGACAGCTGATCTCCCTGGGCAAGATTTCCGGCTCGGTGGGCACGTATGCGAATGTAGACCCCGAAGTAGAACGTCGGGTCTGCACAAAATTGGGCTTGACGCCTGCGCTGATCTCAAATCAAATCGTACAACGAGACCTACACGCCCAAGTGCTCACGACGCTGGCGATCTGTGCCGGCACTGTAGAGAAGATCGCCACGGAGATTCGCAATCTGCACCGCACTGAGATCGCTGAAGTCCGCGAGGGACGCCCCCACGGGTCGTCTTCGATGCCCCATAAACAGAATCCGTCTACCTGCGAGACGCTGACGGGCCTTTCGAGAATTGTGCGCATGAACGCCTTGGCTGCTCTAGAAAATCAGACGATCTGGCACGAGCAAGACCTGACGCGCTCGTCAGTGGAGCGCATCATCTATCCCGATAGTTTTCTTGCCCTGCACTATATGCTGGTCAGGCTGACGGGCGTGATCGAGCAGCTCATCGTCAACGCCGAGCGCATGAGAGAGAACGTAGAACTGAGTCGTGGGACGGTCTTCTCTCAAGCTCTTCTATTGAGACTTATAGACAAGGGGATGGCGCGGGCGCGGGCGCACGAGCTGATCGGCGATCTGGCCGCACAAGCACTCGCTGAGCAGAAGGACTTCAAGTCGCTCGTCTTGGCGCACCCAGAGGTTCAAAAACTGCTCAGCTCCAAAGAGCTTGACGAACTGTTCGATTACGGGTATCACTTAAAACACGTCGAGACGATCTTTGCGCGGTTTGCTTGAAGCAGTCAGCAGACTTGCATTTTCTCTCGCCCTGAGAGATAATAAAGTACTTTCCAAGACTCGTACCCAGAGGTGATATTCCTATGGCTTACGTTTCAAAGAAAGACCTCATTGACAAGCTCAACCCATTGATTAACGATTTGACCGAGCAGCGAGAAGGTTTAGAGACTTCTTGGGAAGAGATGGATGGCGAAACCATAGAAGACCTGCTCGAGCAGATGGAGAAGACACTGCACGAGATACGCACGACTATTGACGAAGCCGGAGATTAATCAGAAGCCGGGCTTCAGCACGACAGACACACGCAAACCGGCAAGCTAGTGACGCGGCATCGCATTGAGAAATCCGATAAAATAGTGCACGATCACTTTCGTCCGGGAGAGCCGAAGCCACGGAGATGAGTACTAAACATAAGCAGCTGACAACGCTCCAAGAGCAGATCATTGACGCGCTGGCTAACAATTACGAAGATGTAGAGCAGCTCCGGGGGATGCTCGATCAGCCTACTCCTGATGAGGAGCTTCAGTCTGCTCTCTGGGCGCTGCTCAAAGAAGGATATGTAGCTTGCGATCACCCGACGGAGATGAAGCCCGTTGCCCATCCTGATTGCCAGCAGTTGGATAATTAGTGATTTGGGCTGACAGACAAGGGCGAGCAATTGCAGCAAACGCTTGGAATCTAACTCAAGATAAACAGAAGGAGGCTCTGTGCCCAACACATTCCGCATCGAATCGTTGCTGTCGGCTCGGTTGTTTCTCAGCCCCCAGATCGTCGGGGATCGCATCTACTTCATAAGCGATCTGTCGGGACGACTCAGCCTCTACGCCATGAACAAGGGCGGCAGCGTCCCAGAACCCCTCCTGCCGCCAGATATCGCCCTGCAAAACCCCGTTCTTATGGGCGGCGAGTCATTCTATGTCTTCCCCAAGCTCAAAAGAATATTAGTGATGATAGACCGCGACGGCGACGAAAATTATCAGCCGTGCTTCATCCCAATCGAAGGTGGCACTCCCGAACCCGTCTTCGGCGATCAGTTCAAGGGCCAGCAAGTTCACTGTCATCATTGCGATTCTGAGAAAAATATCGCGTTCTTTCAAGTCGACCCGCGCACCAGCCCCGTCCATCAAACGTATCGAGTTGACCTGCAAAAGCTCAAGCTCGACGACTTGGGAACAAGTCTTTACGGCAACTGGGTGGCCGGGGTCAATAAAGAGCACTCTAAATTTATTCTGATTGACAGCTACACTGCTGGAGACAACGTCGTCTATCTGCGCGAGCGCGGCGATAGAGAGAGAACTCTGCTCTATGGCAAGCCCATCGAAGCGCGCGACAAGGGCGAAGAAGTCCCGCTCAATTCAATCGGTTCGTGCCACTTCACCCCCAGGGACAAGGGCTTGCTCTTTGTCACATCTCTTTTTGAAGACAGCTACGGGCTCGGATATTGTAAGCTCAATAAGCCCGAAGACGTCCAGCCCGTCACAGTCAAGGGTACCATGCACAAGGGCATGGGCGAGCTCGAGTATCTCTCCCATCTGAGAGAGAATCGCTATCTCTTGAGCTATAACATCGACGGCTCTTCTTGGGCCTATGAAGGGGTCTTTGACGAAAAGAAACTCGTCTTCAAGATCACGAGAAATATTTGTGGGAAGGGGACGTTGAGCAACGGCGTCATGCAGTCTCTCTATTATGACAAGAAGGCCAATCGCTATATCGGGGCGTTCTCTACAGCGAACTCGCCGACACAGCTCTATCTCATCGAAGGGAAAAGAGTAAAGGCCCAGACGAGCGAGCGCCTCTTGGGCGTTCCCCACGAGTTGCTCTCTTCAGGGGAAGACGCTTCGTATATCAGTCACGACGGTCTAAGAATTTCTGCGCGGCTCTACCTGCCCGCCAAGAAGCTTGGCTATACTCCCCCGTATCCCGTGATCTTCTACATTCACGGCGGGCCGCAGAGCCAAGAGAGGCCCAACTTCGCCTGGTTCTCCATGCCGCTCATTCAGTACTTCACGCTGAACGGCTTTGCTGTCTTTGTGCCCAACGTGCGCGGCAGTTCGGGGTATGGCTTAAAATATATGAAACAAGTAGACCGCGACTGGGGCGGGAAAGACAGATTAGATCACGTCGCGGCGTTCGCGCTTCTGAAAAGAGACAAGCGACTCGATATGACCCGCGTGGGTGTGATGGGCCGCTCCTACGGGGGCTACATGACCCTTACGTTGGTCGGGCGACATCCAGAGCTCTGGAGCGCTGGGTGCGATATGTTCGGCCCGTACAATATGCTCACGTTCATTGAACGCATCCCCGAAACTTGGAAAACATACTTTTATATGGCCATCGGCCACCCAGAGAAAGATAGGGACTTTCTCATCGAGCGCTCACCGAACACGTATCTCCATCAGTTGGCCTGCCCATTATTAGTTATTCAAGGGCGCAACGACCCGCGCGTCCGTGAAGCTGAGTCCACCGATTTAGTGAACGAGCTGCGCGCTCAGGGCAAACAGATAGAGTATATAATCTTCGAGAACGAGGGCCACGATGTCTTAAAGTACGAGAACAAAGTCAAGTGCTACACGGAGATTGTGAACTTCTTCAAGAAGCACCTGACGTGACGCGATGACGCCCTCGCCTATAGTCGGGGTGCTGCTCCTCATCTTTGTGACGCTGATCTGGGGCAGCACCTTCGCGATCATCAAAGAGACTCTCAAGACCGTCCCCGTTCCCATTCTATTAGCTGTGCGCTTTACTTTCGCTGCGTTGATATTGCTCTGGGTGAGGCCGGAGCGCAAAACGCTTCTCCCCGGGCTGGTCTTGGGACTGTTGAGCTTTACTGGCTATGCCACACAGACCGTCGGGATGCTGACGACTTCAGCTTCTAAGGCCGCCTTCATCACGGGCTTGAGCGTGATCTTAACGCCGATCATTGGGGCGATCTGGCTGCGGCACAGAGTGCCTGTACGGGCGTGGCTGGCGGCGCTCTTGGCGTTGGCGGGTCTAGGGCTGATGACGCTCAACCCTCAAGAAGGGCTCGCCGTCGGAGACGCCTGGGTGCTAGGCACAGCACTGGCGTACGCCGTCTATATTGTCTATCTAGGGGAGGTCGCCGTTCATCATAAGCCCTTGGTGCTCACGTCGCTGCAAATTGTCGTCGTCACGTTGCTCAGTTGGGGGTGGGCGACTCCGAGCCTGCACATACTGAAAAGTCTTAGTACCTCAGAGATATACGCTCTGCTCTATCTGGCCGTCTTTGCAACGGTCTTGGTCTTATGGTTACAGACGCTGGCGCAGCGGGTTGTGCCGGCGTATACGGCGGCTTTGATTTTCGCGTTGGAGCCGGTCTTTGCTGCCGTCTTCGCCTACTTTATGCTGGGCGAGATGTTGAGCCCACAAGGCTGGTTCGGCGGCGCCCTCGTCGTTCTTGCGATGATGCTCGCAGGGGGGGGCCCGATGCTCAATCGTGCTTGAGCACGTCCATAGCTTCTTAGAGGGCGGATTTTGCGATAAAGTCTACCTTTTCGAACCGCCTGCCCAAGATTGTTTGGGAATCTGCCCCCAACCAGTCTTCTAAGATCGTCGCGTATACAGAGCGAAAATCTACTGTGTAGATAAGATCGCCGTTGTCGTCGAGTTTGGTCAAACTAGGGTGCTCCCCATGCAGCCCGGCCTTCACGCGGTTCCCTAGAATGAACATCGGCGCTGCCGTGCCGTGATCAGTCCCCAGGCTGCCGTTCTCGCGCACGCGACGACCGAACTCCGAGAACGTCATCATCAAGATATTCTCAGCCACACTCATCTGAGAGACGTCTTGATAGAATGCGTTCAACCCTTTGTCTACAGTTTCGAGCAGCATCGGATGATTGACGCGGGCTGAGTTTTGCTCGGCGTGCGTGTCGAAGCCGCCAATGGTCACGTAAAGAATCTGGGTCCCGATCCCTCCAGCAATGATCTGTGCTATCAGCTTCAAGCTCTGCGCGAAGGGGTCTTGGGGATATTCGACCTTCGAGGTGTATTTCTTGACAGCGGTCTGAAGCTCATCGGCGCTCTGCTGCGCCCCGACGCCGGTCTGGGCCAGATACTCTAGATAGACATGCTCGAACGGCTGCGAGTTAATGGCGTTAAAAACGCGCAGGCGATTCTCGCGGTCTTGCGGGTAACGAGCGTCCGTTAAGAACTGATAGCTCTCTAAGCTCGCGATAGATGGGACGACGATCTTCTCGCCGACGAGCGTGAGGGGTAAAGTCCCCCCAATATTGGCTGCCGGAAGTTTTACGCCGTGAAAGCGCGCGATGGACTCGTCCAGATAGCGTCCGAGCCAGCCGGTCTTTTCGATTGTCTCTGGGTTGGCCGTCATCCAGATATCTGTAGACCGAAAGTGCGAACGATTCGCATTGGGGTAGCCGACCCCTTGGACAACGGCCAGCCTGCCCGCGTCATAGAGCTTCTTGAAGCTAGCTAGTTTGGGATGCAATCCGAGTTGTCCGTTGAGGGGCAGAATCTCTTTCTGCGGCACGGCCAGCTTGGGGCGGGCGTCATAATACATTCCGTTTCCGTAAGGGATGACGGTATTTAAGCCGTCGTTGCCGCCGTTGAGCTGAATGATTAGTAAGAGATTGGCGTTACCCGACAGTCCGCTGGCCTGACCGAAGACCGTGTCGTGCCCCGGCGTCACCTGCATCAGCATATAGCGCGACGCCAAGCTCAGACTGACGAACGTGACCCCGCGCTTGAGAAATTCTCGGCGATTGAGCATGAAAAACCCTCCCGTCAATTGAGTTGATAGTGTGGCAGTGTCATCATTAAGTGAATCAGCCCGCGCACTTTGTTGTCTATGGTCTGTGGGGTGAGCTGAAAAGCCCCGCCCTCCTGAAGATAGTCAATAAAGAGCTGACGCAGCTGATCAGAAATTTTGAGCGGCCCCAGCACGTGCAAAAGATAATCTACGAGCTGTTCGGGCGTTTGCAGGGTCTTCCCGGCGAGCAAGTTCTCCGGTTTGAAAGTGCCTCTGTTGCCACCGCGTGCTGTGACGACAGCGTTGGCAAAGTTGTAGCGCACCAACATGGTCGCGGTGTTGATCCACTTGAGGCCGCCGTCCCAGCCCGAGACATCCGGGGGATTGAAAATATCCTGCTCCATCAGCGAGAGAAAGCCGGGCAGCATCCGGATGTTATAATCGGCTTGGAGCTGTCGCATCGCTCCGACGACCAGCTCTACGGGGCTTTTGATGTTGGCCAAGCGCGCCCGCTCGGAGTAGAACTCTTCGCGCAAAAAGAGCGCGCGCATTAAAGCTTTGATGCTGTATCGCTGAGCAAAATAGACGTCAGCTAGGGCTTCGATCAAGGTGGGTTCAGGGGTGGGATAGGCGAAAAACTCCCAGAGCTTTTTGGCGATAAACCGTCCCGTCGAACGCTCTTGCACGGCGAAGCTCACGACATCGTTGCCGTTCCAATTGCCGGTACGTCTCAGCACGGTCTTTGGGCCGTCGTCGTGCTGGCTGGCATTAAAATAGAACTGCCCGCGCCGGATCGTCCAGCCCGTAAATGCCCGCGCGGCTTCTTTGATGTCTTTTTCAGTATAAGCCGGCTGCCCGGTGATCGGGTCTCGAATACCCAAAGTGAAGAGCTCAAAGAGCTCGCGGGCGAAGTTCTCGTTGGGGCTGCCCTTGATGTTGGTATTGTTATCCAGCCAAAGGATCATCGCTGGGTCTTTGGCGACTTCGAGCACGAGCGTCTCAAAATCCCCTAGCGCCAAGCGGCGCAGGGTCTGGTTCTGCTGGAGCATTAATGGCGCGACGGCTACTTTCTTGATGGCTGTGGCGAAGTGTCCGTGCCAGAAGAGCGTCATCTTCTCCAAGAGCGGACGTTTAGTGTAGATCATCCGGTAGAGCCACCATATTTGAGTTGGCCGAAACTGGGTAAGATTGAGATTCTGGCTCTGAATGTACTGTTCGAGTCCCCGCTCCATAGCGCTGTCGTCAATCTGTTCGTAATTGAGCAGATAGTCAACAGCTCCTTCGCGGCCCAGAGCCGTCAATCTATCCATCTCCTCCAGCGTCCCGGAGAAGCCCGCTCGTCTTAATAAGTGCGCCGCTGCCTCGCGGTCGAATTGAGCTGCTCTTGTTTCTACCGAGGTGAGCGTCAGTCGTGCTGCTTCTAAGGTCGCCCCGAGCATCAGCGCTCTATCTAAAAAAGCGCGGCGCGTGAGCGACCGATTGGCCGTCACCGTCTGTGGCATGATGTTCCCTCCTCCTGAGCTCGCCGTCATCGGGCGACTCTTCAGTAAAAAGTCTATAAAAATCTGCCAGCCTTGAGCCGAGCCAAGATCGCGCGCGCTCCCCCTTCGCTTACGGGATCGGTGGAGCTCCCGCGCGCGCTGTAGAGAAACGCCCGCGCCGCACGCAAGAAGGGCCGCACCCTGTTGAGATCGGGAGCTCGAAGGGCTCGTTTGGCCTGCTCCACAGCCCCCAGCCCCACAGCGCTCATATCAAAGATTACGTTCTCAATCCCCAGCATAAAGATCTGGGCCAGCGGAGTGTTGCGAATGCTTTCGCGGAAGCGCTTCGCATGAGTCAGTGTCCCGATGCCGTCGCCCACCTCTCCGGCTTGCGGGTTATAATCCGGTCCGTTCTTGCCCTGAATAATATTGATAATGCGCTGCGCGTGCAGTTTCGCTGCGTCCAGATTGGGAGCGAGCATACCGAAAACTGCTTCTTGGTGAGCCAGCTCGAGCTGCCTTACTAGAGATTCAGCGATCCGTTGCAGTTCCGCCGGATCGGGAGGCCCCGACTGAGCTCCCCCGAAAACCATAAGAAAAAGAAGCCCCAGCAAGCCCAGACAGATACCCCTCAAGCTTTTCATACCGTGCTCCTTTCGGCTTTTCACTATAAACTTTTCTTATGCACTTGACAATAGAAATCCGGTAAAATGTTCAATCCAAATTCAGTTTGTAGCCGAACCCACGAACGGTGATAATAAATCGGGGGTTTTCGGGATCAGTCTCGAGCTTCTTCCGGATAAAATAGATATACTGTTTGACGTCTTGGGCAGTGGCCCACTGGCGTCCGGCCCAGACGGCTTGCAAAATCTCTTCGTTGGAGAAGACCCGCCCCGGTTCAGAAGCCAGCAAGTGCAAAAGCTCGTACTCTTTGGGAGATAGTTTTACCTCAGCGCCATGAAGCAAGACGCGCTTGCCCGTGTTGTCTACAATCAACTCAGGGGGCTGGTCTGGCGTTCCTACCCCAGGGCCGACCGGAACGTTCCGGGGCCGTAGTAGGGGCACAGCGTGCTGTGCCCCTCTCTCCCCGCTAGCGAGAAGGACAGGTGAGGCAGGCTGAGGAGCGGTGGGGGGCTCCGTGAAGAGACGATAAGCCAGCCACCAAGTGATTACCCCAGCAAGCATCAGCGCTACAAGAGCCATCAGGGCTATCGTCAACATCTCGCTGCGCCACTCTTGCTCCAGCGGGGCCCGCGAGAGCCCCAAGCGAATATAGCTTCTCGGATCGGTGGACTCTCCTACAACATAGAGAGCCAAGGGATAGAGAATATCGAGATAGACTTGACCCTCGGGCGTGCGGGCTTCAGTGATGGTGGGGGTATAAGCGTCGTACAAAAGATTTTCTTTAGCCAACGGCTGCACCAGCGCCACAGAGAGCGATCCGTGCATCGCCCGCACTTGCCCCTTGTACACTACTTGGGCATAGAGCACATCAAATGCTGTGAAGATCGTGCTAAATAACTCGTTCCAATCGTTCGTAGAAAGGTGGTGCGGGGCCAGCCCAGCAAAGACCTGCGCCCGCCAGAGAGAGCGCTCACGAAACTGCTCAGCCAGCTCATCGCTTCTCCTCTTCAGATACAGCCCGCTGAGCGCCCCGACGAGCACCCCGCTGAAAACCAGCAATGACACGATAAACTTTGTCCGTGAGCTCATAGCCGAAAGAGTTTCATAGCGTTGTTGTAGAGAATTGTGCGTTTTGCGTCATCGCTCAAGGGAAGTTCCAGCAGCTTTTCTACGTTGGCACGAATGCTTTTAACCCCTGGGCCGGGCCAGTCGCTCCCGAAGAGCGTTCTGTCGGCAATCTGTTCCAGTCGCGGGAAGTATTTTAACAGATTCTGGGGTGGGATACTCGAGATATCTAAATACATATTGGCGTGGCGGCGCAGGAGAAAGAACGACTCTTCAAACCAGAAGGGACGACCGCCATGTGCTACAACGATCTGTAACTTTGGAAAATCAATGGCTACATCGTCAAGGCAGAGTGGATCGCCGTACTTGACCCGCGCTCCTGGGAATATCGACGTTCCGGTGTGCACCATCACGGGGATTTTGAACTCTTGCGCTTTTTCGTAGATGACCGCCAGCCCTTCCAAGCCGTTCAGATAGTCATTGGGATAGAAGAGCTGATGGGGCGGGTGAAGCTTAATCATTTGGATCTTCAAGTCAGAGACTAAATATTGCATTCGTTCGGCTGGGTTTTTCGTGTAACGGGGATGCAACGATCCGACAGGAATCAGTCTCTCCGGCGCTGCGCGACAATAGTCGGCAACGAACTCGTTGACTGCATCGCTAAAGCCCATCACCTCTGGGCTGACGTAGTTGATGAGCGCGGCGCGCTCAATTTTCTGCTCATCGAGCAGCTTGAGAAATTGTGTTGGGTTGTGAGCCAGCTCCAGAAGATCCTCGAAGCCGGGATGGCCGGCTTTGAAGGCCTCAAAGACATCTGGCTTGAGCATTTGCCACGGCTGGATGTGTACATGGGCATCAAAGACCCTCATGTCCGTTCTCTGGGTCACAGATATCACCTACCGAAGTCTTTATTATACCGGCTCGACCGGCGACAGGCTGCTGACAGGGTGATCTCGATCACATAAGATAAGAGTGTATAGGAGTGTGAGCAAAACACTGAAAGCCCTAAGTGCGCTGACCGCTACGAATGACTAAGATGAGCAAGAAGAGCCAACTGAAGAAAAAGCAGGCGCCCGGCCGGGTTCAACCCGTCGTGCGGCTGAGCCTTGGCCAAGTCAGCACCCTGAAGGATTTCTTACGCTGGCTTGTCCTGCGTGAGCAATTCGAGATCGAACAAGAAGTACCCGAAGCACAACGAATTGCCCATCGCTGGAACATCTTCCCTTACGAAGGGTCCATCTTCGTTGGTGTGGTCACCGGCCTGACCGGTCAAGAGCTGCTCAACCGTTTCCCGGAGCTCGATCTGCCCGTCAGCTTGCCAGAGAGTGAAGAACTGCCCGAAGAATTGCGCGATTTGCCGTATACACCGCATGTTTTTTATTTTGGCCCGTTCAGCCAAGAGTATGACAACTTAGTGTAGGCCCTCATCCCGGCTTCGGCCGGGCAACTACCGTAGGGGCAGGCCCCTGTGCCTGCCCGGAGCGGGACCGGGGTGAGGGCCTCCAGAGGAGTGAGTCACGATGACGCAGAGGCGAATCTTCTTGCTGGTGGCGTTGGCGCTGCTGGGAGCAGCCCTAGGATTCGGCGGCGTGTTAGAAAGCTGTCAGCCTCCTAACAAAGTGCCATTGGCTCGGTTCAGCTTCAGTCCCAAGGAACTCAAAATTGGCGAGACGGTCACGTTCGACGGCTCCCAGTCGAAAGACCCCGACGGCAAGATCGTCAGTTATCTGTGGGACTTCGGCGATGGAGCTACAGCGCAAGGAGTGACAACAACGCACGCCTTTCAAAAAGAAGGCGAGTACGATGTCATTCTTCAAGTCATAGACGACCGCGGGGCCAATACGGCTTTGGCCAAGACCGTACACGTGGTGCCACCGAATCAAGCGCCGGTCGCTATCTTTACGACCGAGCCCCTGGAGCCAACGGCCAATCAAGAGGTCACTTTCGACGCTTCAGCGGCCGCCGACCCGGATGGGACCATCGCTTCCTACGCCTGGGATTTTGGCGATCAGACGACGGGCCAGGGCAAGATAGCGAAGCACACGTACAAAGCCGCCGGCACCTATAAAGTTACCCTGACGGTGACCGATGACAAGGGAGCAACCTCATCGGCTTTTCAGAATCTGGTCATCAAAGAGCAAGCACTTCCACCAAATCAACCTCCGTTGGTAACTTTCAGTTTCACGCCCACCGAACCGAAAGTGAGCGAAACTGTCGAGTTTGACGCTTCCGGCTCAACGGACGACGGCGAGATCGTGCGCTATCAATGGGAGTTCGGCGATGGCGAGACCGGCGAAGGCCAGACGATCACCCATATCTATAAGACCGTGGGCGCTTTCACCGTCAAGCTCACCGTGACCGACGACCGCGGCGCGAAGAACTCACTTTCCAGGACTGTTACCGTTACCGAAGCGACGAGCCCGTAAATAAAAAGAGCGAAACGTTTCGGAGCGAGACAGATGGTATAATATAGCTGTGCTGAACTCTATCAAAAAGTATCTCGCTATCACACTGATTGTCATCAGGGCGAGTGAATCTTTGCTGTCAGCTCAGACAACGATCAATCTCTCCGGCACGTTGCCTTTTGATATGAATGGCCTTGGTGCTGTGGGCGTTGAAGGGAGCTGGCAATGGCAACGTGACTCTTGGACGATCAAAGCAAGCACAGCGCTCACAACATCCGAGGGCTGGAATGACGCTCAATTGAGCCTGAGCTACACCGTAGCGAGCATCCAAGCGAGCGCCAATGCTGCGTTGGCTCCGCAAGGGCTCAAGAGCGCCGAGACGCAGTTGAAAGCTGAGCTAACAGAGCTTCTCTCACTGGAGAACACGCTAAGTTTCGGACGCAGGGGGTTCAAGAACGGCACAGTCACGCTCAAACTCGGTCCCAGCGCGCTTAACGTCACTGGGAGCGCCCGACTCACCCCTGAGGGCATAGCTGTTCCTACAGGAGCCCTGAACTTTTCGCTCTCTGAAGAGCATGGCGACTTCAGCGGCACGACGACATTCTCTGCACACGGATTCAAGCAACAATCGCTCTCGGCCGTTGGGTATCTCAGTGACAACTGGACTCTCACGATGACGTCGCTGATTACAAAGGAGGGTTTTCAATCAGAGTCGTTCGATCTGGCGATGACTCTTTGGGACGGCCTGATGTCGCTCTCGCTGAGTGTAACTATTGAGGGTCGAGGGATCACGAGCGAGAGCCTCTCGCTCGATCTGATGCTCGACGGGCTGTTCGTGCAAGCGTTCCTCGATTTCTCAGGGCTGGAGCCGAGCGGCTTCCAAATCATGGCCAATGGCTCTATAGGAGATTTTTCCCTCGACGCGCTTCTTATGGGAAGCTTCGAAGGGTTACAGTTTGCTCAAGCGATGGCCAGCGGCAACCTCTTCGGCTTCAGCGTGAGCGCCAGTCTCGATATGAGCGCTTTCGGTTTGGACAATCTTTCGCTTAGCGTCAGCCGCGCCTTCGGGCCGTGGACGTTGACCGGAGAGAGTAATTTTGGACTCGAAGGCTTTCAAGAGGGCAGCCTGCGGTTGAGCTACAGTTGGAAGCTTCTCTAGAGCGCGTTTGACAGCTTCATGCGCTGATATTCCCATTTGCCTTCAAAGCCCCCTTAGATTATCATCATAGCAGGGGGTCTTATGAGAGTCGTCCTACTCTGCGGGCTGCTCTTAGTAGGAGTGGCCGGTTGTGTGCCTGCGCCCAATCAACCGCCGATTGCGGCCATCACGGCTGCCCCTGTCAGCGGGGGCGTGCCGCTCACTGTACAGTTCGATGGTTCCCCGTCACGCGACCCCGACGGCAAGATCGTCGAATATCTCTGGGACTTCGGCGACGGCTCGACAGATTCCGGCGTCAAAGTTTCGCACACCTACACCCAAGCAGGACTCTATCCCGTTATTCTTACAGTGAAGGATGCCCGTGGCTCAACCGCCGTCGCTACCGTGATCATCAAAGCTGGCAACCCACCACCCAAAGCTGCTTTTATAGCTACAGCGACCAACGGCTTTGCCCCGCTCACCGTGCACTTTGACGCTTCGGCGTCAAGCGACCCGGCGTCGTTGCTCTCACCGCAACGCATAGCGCGCCATGAATGGGATTTCGGCGACAACACAAGCGCCCTGGGACAGAAAGCCTCTCACACCTATACCCGCGGCGGTGTCTATGTCGTCACACTCCAAGTTTTTGATGAGGACGGCGCCAGCGACCGCGCTCAGATGACTATTCGGGTACTCGATCTCTCTTTTCCCATTTCTGTCGCCGTGGGCCTCTCTCCTACAGCTCTAGCTGTGGGCGACTTCGACCGCGACGGGCTGGACGACATCGCCGTGGCCAACTTCGAGAGCAAAACAGTCACTGTGCTCCGAAGCGACGGCTCCGGCGGGTTTCGCATCAAGGCAATTCTCTCGCTGCCACAGCGCCCGACATCGCTGGTCGCCGGGGATTTCAACCGAGACCACAAGCTCGATCTGCTCGTGACCAACTTCGACGAGGGACGAATTCTGATCTTTTATGGTGACGGGCCTGGGCGGTTTACACTCACGCGCGAGATCGTCGTCGGCACCGGCCCCTACACTATAGTAAGCGGCGACTTCAACCGCGACCAAATTCTAGACTTAGCAATTGCCAACGCCTCGATCAGCCGGGTGACGATGCTGTTGGGAGATGGCACAGGGGATTTTGCAAAGACCCAAGAGATCACCGTTGGCGGCTGGCCCAGCGCTCTCGCTTTAGGGGATTTCAACGACGACCGACGTCTAGATATCGCCGTAGCCAATTTCTTTGACGATTCCGTGAGCGTTCTGTTAGGCAATGGCGATGGCACGTTTGACCCCTTGGCACCCTTTGCAGCAGGCAAAGAGCCGACAGGGCTCGATGTCGGCGATCTGAACAACGACGGCTTTGCTGACTTGGTCGTCGCGGCTTCTGAAGAGAACGCCGCCCGCGTCTTTCTCGGTCGTGGGACAGGGCGCTTTAGAGAAGGGCCGGTGCTGTTCGCCGGCAGAGAGAGCCGCTCTGTGCAGCTAGCCGATCTCGACCGTGACGGCTCGCTCGATCTTATCGTCGCTAATATCCAGAGCAACGATCTCACGATCTTTCTTGGGCGAGGCGACGGCACATTGGGGATCAGCAAGGTCTGGCCTGTTGGTGCCGGGCCCATTGCTATCGCCACGGGAGACTTTCTGAACAATGGTTTTTTAGATATCGCCGTGGCGCAATTCACGAGCGGTCACATCGCCGTTCTGTTCAATAAAATGTCAGAAATTCGCTGACGTGCCGTTGCGCAAAGCACAAGTTTGCGCTATGTTAAGAGCACTATGCAGAAGTTTCTCCGCTGCTTTTGCGTTCTTTGTACAATAGCATTGTTATCATTGGGATTTGTCCACCCAAGCTTTCCCGGTGACTGGGCCATCCCTCCAAAGCCGCTCGCGCCCCAAGAGCATCACCCGAAGATCGAATCGGCTTTGCTCGTTCAGGCCCTCACCCTCAACCCCTCTGCTGGGCAGGCCGGAATGTTTTGGTGCGACCGCGTTCTGAAAAATGCTGCACCAAAACGTTCCGCACAGGGGCCTGCCCCTCCGGTAGGGGCAACCCCCCGTGGTTGCCCTGGCCCAGCCATCATCGAGAGCGAGCGCCCGCTCGATGAGACGCTCTTAAAGAGTTTTGGCGCTCAGATCGAAGCCCGCGCGGGCAATCTCTATCGCGTGCGTCTTCCCGTTCACACCTTGAGAGCGTTAGCCGAGAACGTCCCAGGGGTCTCGTTCATTCGTCGCCCGCTGCCGTTTGTAGCCCTGGGATCGCGCCAGACCGAAGGGCTCTTGCCCACCGGGGCGCTCTTGCTCCAAGGGGCTGGCTGGCGCGGTCAGGGTGTGAAAGTCGCTGTGATAGACTTGGGTTTTGCCCAATTGAGTCGCGCGAAAAAATCCGGGGTGCTCAAGAGCGATGTTATCATAGACGAGCAAGACTACACCGGCGAGGGCTTAGAAATCGGGACTTCACACGGGACGGGCGTTGCCGAGATCGTTCACGCTATGGCTCCGCAAGCGTGGCTCTATCTGAAAAAGGTCTCCGATGAAATTGATTTGTCTAATGCCGTGGATGACGCGATTGCCCAGGGCGTTCAAATTATTAATTACTCGGTGGGCGTAGCCAACGCCAACTTTAACGACGGCACAGGGATCGTCGCCGAGATCGCCGACCGGGCACGCGCCCACGGAATTTTGTGGGTTAATGCTGCGGGCAATCACGCCCAGAGCCATTGGATGGGGACCTTTAGCGATAGAAACTACAATCGCTGGTTGGAGTTCGCTCCCGGACGCGAAGAGCTTCTCATTCAAGCTGACTTCCCAGGCTCTATCGAGCTCTATCTCACCTGGGACGACTGGCCGCGCACCAGTGAAGATTTTGATCTCTTTCTCTACGACGCCCAAGGTCGGTTGGTTGCCAGCTCGCAGAACTACCAGACAGGCTCCGAAGAGCCAACGGAGCAGATCGAGTACGTCGCCTGGGCCCCCGGCACGTATCGCGCGCGGGTGCTGGCCCGGCGTGTCCAACGGACAGATATCAGACTGAAAATTTTTAATTTGAGTCAGCAAGCTATTGACCCAAGCATTCCTGAGGGGAGCATCTTAACGCCCGCCGACGCCCGCGGTGCCCTGGCTGTCGGCGCGATCAGTGTGCGCAACTGGAACGACGGTCCCCAAGAGCCGTTCAGCTCGCAGGGGCCCACAAGCGATGGCCGGATCAAGCCCGACATCGCCGGTCCCGATGGCGTCTCGAGCTTCGCTCTGACGTATTTTTCTGGTACTTCGGCGTCGGCGCCGCACGTCGCCGGAGCCGCGGCGCTCCTGCTCTCGCAACACCCAGATTGGACAGCTAGCCAAATAGAAGACGCGCTCGCAGCGCAAGCAATTGATCTAGGTGCTCCGGGGAAAGACACCATCTACGGGGCAGGGAAATTAGATCTGTCACTGGGCACGATCCAGGCGCGGCGCACCATCTCGCCGACGCGCGTCAAACCGGGCGATCTCGTCACGGTCACGATCACGGTGACGATGCCGATGGGGCTTTTTGGGGGCTTGGAACTGCGCGATGAGCCTCCGTGGGGCCTTTCTCCCGTCTTGTTCACCTGGCCCATCGTCCACCCCGGTGAGACGAAATCCTTCACGTATGAACTTCGGGTCCCTGCTACGGCTCTCTCCAGAGCCTATCGCTGGTCGGGCACAGTCAATAAGATTGCCATCGGAGGTGATGACACGATCGCGGTAGAACCTGCGAAAGAGACCGTGATCCTTCAGCGAGATACGGTGCGTGTTCAGCTCTGGGGATCTGTTGAGATGGCGCGATTCTATATCTACGATCTGGGTGGGGCACGGCTCTTTGAGGGTATCGCTCAGGGAAGCGCGACGCTCGCATGGCGGCCCCAGCGTCGCGCCAACGGCGTCTATCTTTACGTCATCGAGATCGTGCAAAACGGTCAGATCATTCAGCGACGGCTTGGCAAATTCGTCCTGCTCAAATAAAATAAATCCATGACGATTTCGCAGCTTCAGCAGAAAGCCAAAGAGCTTCGACGCGCCGTTGTGGAGATGGTGGCGCAGGCGGGCTCTGGGCACCCCGGCGGGGCGCTCAGCTCGGCTGACCTTCTGACGGTGCTCTACTACAAATATCTCCGAGCACGTCCGCAAGAACCACGGTGGCCTGAGCGAGATCGCTTCGTGCTCAGTAACGGTCATATCTGCCCGATACTCTATGCGATCTTGGCCGACCAGGGATATTTTTCGCAAGAAGAACTGAAGAATTTGCGCAAGCTCGGCTCGATCTTGCAAGGGCATCCCAGCTTAGCATTTGGCACACCGGGGGTTGAGCATTCGGGGGGATCGCTGGGGTTGGGGCTTTCTGTGGCGCTGGGCATGGCGTTGGCAGCCAAGCTCGATAGAAAAGACTATAAAATTTACTGTCTCATCAGTGACGGCGAGTGCCAAGAGGGCCAGACCTGGGAGGCCGCGACGGCCGCCGTGCACTATAAGTTAGACAATCTCTGCGCGCTTGTAGATCGCAACGGCACCCAGATTGACGGGCGCACCGAAGAGATTATGAAGATCGAGCCGATCGCCGACAAATGGCGCACGTTCGGCTGGAATACTCTCGAGATCGACGGGCACGATTACGAGCAGATTATTGGAGCCTTCGAGCAATTTTCAAAAAATCAGGGTACAGGGCGCCCGACGATGATCGTGGCACGCACGGTGATTGGCAAGGGCGTCTCATTTATGGAGGACGACTACCACTGGCATCACGGCTCGCCCACCCCACAACAGCTGGAGCAGGCGCTTAGGGAGCTAGCGTAATCGCTTCGAGCACCAACACGCGTTATAATGTAAGGCAAGGTGAAGAGTATGTCATTGTTGATTGCTAGTGAACCAGTGCCGCTCAAGGTCAACGCGGATGGCGTGGTGTGCGTCGGCGGAACCCGTGTAACGCTGGACACGATTGTAGCCGCCTTCGACGAAGGAGCGACACCCGAAGAGATCGCTTATCAATATCCCTCCCTCCGATTGGCCGATGTGTACCGCCGTCATTAGCTTTTGCCTGCGGCGGCGGTCTGAGGTGGATGCCTATCTGAGTCAGCGGCGTCAGAAAGCTCAAGAGATTCGCAGAGAGACTGAGGCTCGCTTTAACCCCTCCGGCGTGCGCGAGCGCCTGCTGGCTCGGCGCTAAAGAACCGTGCTCCGGCTAGCTGCCGACGAGAATTTCAACAACGACATTGTACGCGGCCTTTTGCGGCGCCAGCCGGCCCTGAACATCGTGCGCATTCAGGACGTCGGTCTGTCGGGGGCAGATGACTCCACAGTGCTGGAGTGGGCTGCGCAGGAGAGGCGTGTCTTGCTAACGCATGACGTGTCAACCATTACCTGATACGCTTATGAACGAGTCGCGGAGAGGAAGCCCATGCCTGGGGTTTTCGAGGTCAGCCGCGATGTTCCTATCGGCCGCGCTATTGAAGACATTTTGTTGTTGGCAGAACATAGTCTGGAGAGCGAATGGGAAGATCAGATACTCTATCTGCCACTGCGTTGAAAGGACTAACCCAAGGCCCGCCAACCCGCAAAACTGAATTAAACACCCGCAAGGCTTCGGGGCGGGAGGATGCCTCGGAGCCTGCGTGCTCGATTTCTCAGGTGTTGCAGGACGGGGGGATGCGGATTGTACGTTGGAGCGAATTCGAGAGGGCGAGAACGGCATGAGTACTGGTACACTCGACGCGACCGCTCTGGGCGCTGTGCGTATCCAGATCGATCAGAGCGTGCGCCTGGAAGACCAAGGTGGCTAGGCTTGGGCACTTAATAACAGCTACGGCTGTCTTCTAGCACACAGCGGGGCTTTGTGGAGCGCGCCCAACGCTGCTTTGAGGAGGCCCAAGCAAATCAACAATATCTGATCTCGTTCGAGCGCACTCACTAGCGGCAGAAATCACTGAAGAGGCCACCGAATACTTCGTGCCTTCCGCGCTTCAAAATTACCCCCGCCGAATGACGCATTTGCCCGGCCCCGTCATGACCTCATAGATCATGGGGTTACTAAAGCTCACCGAGCGGTCTTCGATCTGAACAGTAGTCTCTCTGCTTCTGTACGTGCCAAAGGGGATGCGAGACTTAAAATTCCCGCGCACGAGCACTCTTCCAGACTCGCCGGAGCTTTGAGTGCAGATGATCGTTGTTGTGCCCTCACCGGCGTTGGGGTTGCCCGCGCGGATGATGAAGCTATCATTGCCACCGCCGCCGCTGAGCTCATCTATCCCTGGTCCGCCGTCAATCACATCATTCCCCAACCCGCCATCAATGATGTCATTATCCTCCCCGCCAAAGATGATATCATTCCCAGCCTCGCCGTTGACTATATCGTTCCCTTTGCCAGCCATGATCCAGTCATGGCCTGTCACCCGGATACCGCCGAGCCCATCATCGCCGAAGATGATGTCATCGCCTTCGGTCCCTGTGATCTTGTCATTGGCACATCCGGTTTCTGGACATGCTGTGGGGCCATTCGTAAAATTTCCGTCGCCATCGCCACGAATGATCACGCTGCTCGCTGCCAGGTCCGGCTGACAGACATCCCGGTCCGCCGTTCCTTCCACGTCGTTGGCATAGCCATAGCATACGGGGATGGCTCGTGAGAAGGTAGCTGTAACTGTTCTGTTTCCAGTCATCCTCACAGTGCAAGTTCTTTTGTCTTGAGAGACCGAGTCACAACCGCTCCAGTTGGTCGCCGTTGAACCTGTATCGGGAGTCGCAGTTAAGATCACAGACGTGTTTGGGGAATAGCTCTGCGTACAATCGGTACCGCAGTTGATTCCAGAGCCTGTCACGGTGCCGCTCCCTGTGCCACTGATGTTCACAGTCAGCGTGGGGTTTTGCGAGAAAGTCACGGTGACGGATTTATTGGCGTCTACGACAACTTGGCATGATGTACTTGTGCCACTACAGGCTCCGCTCCAGGTGGGAGTGGACCAGCCACTGTCTGGGGTTGCCGTCAGCGTCACCGTAGTGTTCACGTTAAAAGAAGCTGAACATGTGCCGCGACAATTATTGATCCCCGACGGATTGCTGCTGACCGAGCCGTTGCCAGTCACAGTCACAGTAAGGGTGAAGGTTGCGCTCGTCGAGAAAGTAGCTGTGACGGTTCTGGTAGAATTCATAATGACCGTGCACTGATTCCCAGAGACTGTGTCACATCCACTCCAGCCAGTGAAGGTCGAGCCTGAGGCGGGGGTAGCTGTCAGGGTCACTGTGGTGCCTCTAGCAAAAGAAGCGCTACACGTGGTGCCGCAGTTGATCCCTGCTGGGGTGCTTGTGACCGTTCCACTTCCTGTGCCAGTCTTGGTCACGGTAAGCGTGAAAAACAATTGAGAGACCCCTGCGCTTGATCCTATCAGGACAGCCAGCACAGCACACCCAATCAGCACCCCGAGCTTTCGATATCTGGTTGCCATAAAGACCTCCTCTACGGAAGATTTTTCCTCCATGCGCAAAATTATAGTCAAAAGTTTCAGTATTGTGAAGTCACAGATCGCTCAAGAAATATTGTACAGGGCCTGCTCTCTTATGGCAGTCATAGGTGTTACTTTGAATGACCCATTGAGCTCCACGCTTGGGTCAGCAGTGCGTCTCAAGCTCACCCCCTGACTGATCAACCGCGCCGAATGACACCGCCAAGCAGCTCTGCAATTCCCGTTTTCACAATAAACTGCAACTTTTATTTTATCCAATCTGATCTTTCAAAGAAAGTAATGCACGTTACATTGAAGACCAGTAGTGGCCTAGATCACTTTTTTCGCATCCTTCTTCTTTTTTTATGGGGCTGTTTGGCTTTTGTGCTGAGCTTGCGAGAATTCGAGCGTGCTCCCGTTCGCTTCTTTGGAGTTCTCTTCCCGCTGCTTTGTCGCCGCTTCTGCTTCACCTGCTTCACCTGCTTCAGAGGAAGCTCGAGCTGATCCTTCGTCGGGGAAGCCCTCTTGCGGGGTCTGTTCGTCACAGATGCTTCTTTAGGCTCAGCAACGGGAACAACGGGCAGACGGCTCTTACCCGGCACGACCAATTCATGACTATCAGACTTACGCGCCCGCCCAAGCGAGAGCGCCCCCACCGGCAGCTTCCCCACCACCCCGACTACGCACTCTCGCCCATCGGCTTTCATCAAGACCAGATGCCCAATCTGAAAATCTGGATGCGCTAATAATCCCGCCACTACCGTCGGCTCGTAGCTGGAAATCCATAAGCGCCGATCCCCCGCCGTAAAATGGAGCGCCGTCTCGTTCTCATGGGGATCAGCCGTGGGATCAGCACAAATCGGCTCTCCCCGATAGCGTTTGCGCGTCTTATAGATCACTGAAGATCGTCCCTTTCCCTGAATAGATTAGGCATATCGCCACTTTCCTCTCGCTTTAATATTACCCGAAAACCAATAAAACGCAAGTCTGAAGCCAAACTCCGGACAGTTACCTTGCCAAGTCGTACAGCGTGTGCTAAAGTGAAAGGCTCAAAGAATCTGCGTATATTTCAATATAAAGGGGGCCTCATGAACCTGTCGCGCCGCGCCTTCATCCGCGCCAGTCTCGCTGCCGCCGCCACATTGCCGTTCCACCGATATAACAGCATACTAGCCCAAACAGCAGCGAGCGACTGGCCCATGTTTCGACGCGATCTCCTGCACACCGGACGGGCTACGAAAACCGGCAAGATCACTGTTCCCCGCGAACGCTGGAGCGTCTTTACACGGGGGTTGGTCGAGTCGTCTGCCGCCATCGGCGATGTAGATGGCGACGGCGTTCTGGAAGTCGTCGTCGGCTCTTATGACGGCAATCTCTACGCGTATCACGGGCGCACCGGGGCTCTCAAATGGCGGTTTGAGACACAAGATTGGGTCTACTCTTCTCCAGCGATCGCGGACGCTGATGGTGACGGGCGGCTTGAGGTCGCCATCGGCTCTCAAGATAAAAATTTCTTTCTGCTCGACGGGCGGACCGGCCGCCCCAAATGGGGCTCTCTCACCGAAGACGGCATTCTCTCTTCCCCAGCAATTGCTGATATAGACGGCGACGGCAAGCCCGAAGTGATAGTCGGCTCCGAACGCGTCTATGCGTTCGATGGCCGTACTGGAACTGTGAAATGGAAATTTCTCCCAGACTTTCCCGCCCGCTCCTCACCTGCCGTTGCCGACATTGACGGAGACGGCAAGCTCGAAATCGTTATTGGTTCTTTAGATGGAAAACTCTACGCGCTCGCTGGACGGACCGGTACTGCCAAATGGAGTCTTAACACCGGTGGCCCTGTGGAATCTTCCCCTGCTGTTGGCGATCTCGATGGCGACGGCAAGTTTGAAATCGCCGTCGGGTCGAGCAAACGAGGCGTCTTCTGTCTCGATGGCCGCACCGGCCAGCAAAGATGGTTCTTTGAGGCCAATCGCGAGCGCGTCCCCTCGTCGCCTGCCATCGGCGATCTAGACGGCGACGGCAAGATCGAGATCGCCATCGGCATCAATGACCACAGAGTGCTTTCGCTCGCCGGCGCCGACGGGCGCCTGAAATGGAGCTTTGCTACAAACGATCTCGTCGAGTCCTCCCCAGCGATTGCCGACATCGACGGCGACGGCAAACCCGAAGTCTTAATCGGTTCGCACGACGGCAATCTATACTGTCTGGACGGCCGCAATGGAGCGCGCAGATGGGTCTATCGTCCTCGCGCTGCAGCGCAATTCTTTGCCTCTCCAACGCTGGCCGATCTGGACGGCGACGGGTTCTTAGAGATTATTATTGGGAATAACAACAGCGGGCTGTATGTGCTAGGAGCCTAAGAGCTTTGATAATTTTCAGGCCGTTCGATGCGAATGCGCCTCGTTTGATCCGGCAATAGCTCTATATAAACGCGCCAGCAGTTCGACGGTAACAGCCCTTGAGTTTTCTCGCCCCACTCGATAACAGTAATCCCTTGGGCCCGCACGGTGTCCTCAAAGCCGATCTCGCGCAGCTCTTCTAAATGTTTAATTCTGTACGCGTCGAAGTGATAGAGCGGGATTTTTCCGTGATACTCGTGCATCAGAATAAACGTCGGCGAGCGCACTCTCTCAGCCACTCCCAAGCCCTGAGCTACCCCCTGCACGAACGTCGTCTTGCCGACCCCCAATTCCCCACTGAGTAAGAGACAATCGCCGGGCTTGAGTTCCAAAGCAAGCTGTGCCCCGATGTGCCGCGTTTCCTCTGCGCTTGCTGAGAAAGACTCCCCTCGCTGTGTCGGGGAGTGGTCGCGGGGAAGGGCAGGCATTATGCGTGCTTGTCGGCCACACACGAAGCAGCGTACGAATCGGGTTTGGTCTTGACGGGGAAGCCGCTGGCCACGATCATGCCCACGACTTCGTCAATCAATTCACGGGTACGTCCGTTGCGGCCAACGTCAACGTGAATCTCTAAGTTATAATCGAGCAGCGTTCGTCGCTCCAGCTCTTCCATCAGATCTTTAGCTAATTCGAAGCTCAGCAGCGCTTCCCGATAGATTTTCTGACGCAAAGTATAGATATTGCGCTCGCGAATGCGCTTCCAGAAGTAGCGCCCGCCCTTGCCCACACGATGGATAATGACCGCGCTGACGAAATCCATCTCGCCGGGGCTAGAGTGTGAGTCACTGCCGACGACGATCTCATAGCGGGTGTGCGGGTCTTCTTCCATAATACGGACGATCTCGTCCACGACTTGATCGAAGTCGAGCTTGCCCATTGTGGGGCTGTAGAACCGCGCTGTCTTGAACATACTCTCGGTCAGTCCTCCACAGCGCCATTATATACTACCGTGCAGCGCGTGACAATCCCCGTGAAGAAGCAGGAAGAGGCAGGGAGGGAAGGCGGGAGGGGTTGATCCCGCCTCCCCGGGGAATGAGGTTAGCAACCACCGGACGCAGGAGCAACCCGGAGGAGGGTGCTCCTACGACCGAAGAAAGAACCCAGGTTTCCCTCGCCCATGGGGACTCGAACCCCGGCTAAGTCCAGACTGGGAAAAAATCCGCGCCGAAGGAGGTTGGCAGGAGCGACGCGGCAAAACCCTTGTCCGTTGGGCTGTAAACCCATGATCTTAGCTGGCACCATGCCACGGACTCTTCTCTGTCGGTTCCTTCTTTGAGCGATCATCACCGCTCACTCTACCCCCTCTCCCGCAGGAGCGAAAGGACCCCGGTCTACCCCTGCAAGAGATTTCGTCAGATACGAAAGTGTCTGGTGTCCGCAGGGCCATCGGACAGGCTTCTCGGTGCTTTCCCTCATCCATAACAAAAGCATTATAGCAACGGCTTTGTCAAAAAGAGATGACCTGAGAGTGAAAATCCCGTGAAAAGCTTGCTCCCTTAAGTCGGCGGCAGCTCAGAGACCTCCCAGTAATCGAGCACGGTATTGATGACCTTGATGAACTCCGTGGTGCTGGGGGGCTTGGGAATATACCCACTGGCCCCTGAGTTATAGGCCTTGACGATGTCTTCTTCGCGCTTGGATACCGTCAGCACGATCACGGGGATTCTCTTGAGGTGCGGGTCCTGGCGGATCTGGGCCAAGACTTCATGGCCGCTGAGCTTGGGCAGATTCAGATCCAAAAAGATCAGATCGGGCCGGGGGGCATCGGCGAACTTCCCCTTGTGGCGCAGAAAGTCGAGCGCCTCTTGCCCATCTTGTACGACAAAGAGATCGCTCTGCACGTTGCCCTTCTTCAGCGAACGATCGGCGATCTTGACATCGTCGGGGTTGTCCTCGACCAAGAGAATCTTCAGTTTTCGATTGCGCATAGCTCACCTCAGTCAGTTCATGCCATCGCGAGAGCAGCTTTGTGCACGCCGTTCGTGCTGGGCTCCCGAAAAAAACGCGGATTGGGCAGGGTGAAGTAGAACGTGCTGCCCTGGCCCACTTTTGATTCCACCCAGATGCGCCCGCCATACTCTTCCACGATTCTCTTACAAATGGCCAGCCCGGCACCCGTGCTCTCGTAGTCATCGCGCGGGTTGAGCCGCTCAAAGAGCTCAAACACCTTCTCTAAATACGGCTCTTCAATGCCGATGCCGTTGTCGCGCACGTAAAATCTATAAAATTCCCCGTGCTGTGTCCAGCCGATCTCGATTCTCTTATCTGTCTTGTCGTTATATTTGATGGCGTTGGAGATCAAATTCCCAAACAGCTCGACCATGCGCGTTCGGTTCGCAACAATGATGGGCATCGTCTTAGGCAATTGCAGCGAGACGTTCTCCAGCCGGGCTTTCATATCTTCTTTGATTTGTTCAAAGACTTCGCTCAGATAGACTTTTTCTAGAGCCTCGTGGCGCGCCCCAATGCTGCTCAGTCTCAGCAAATCATCAATGAGATTGCGCATGCGCAAGCTCGACCGATTGATCCTATTGAGATAATCCCGCCCATCGTCATCGAGTTGCGCCCCGTAGTCTTCCAGCAGATATTGGCTGAAGGCAGCCATCGTCCGCAAGGGCTCTTTTAGGTCATGGGACACGACGTGGGTGAACTCTTCGAGCTGACGATTGATCTCCTCTAAGCGTTTGGCCTGCTCCTGAAGATTGCGCTCTAAGCGTTTCTTTTCCGTAATATCTATAAAGTGATCTATCCGCCCGCCCTTATAGCGTTCGGTTGCAACGGGAATGCTGCGATATTCAAGAATCTGTTCCGTGCCGTTGGCTTGCACTGTGAAAATGAACGGTTCCGGCGCGCTAGCTAGCAGTTTTTCGAAATCCTCTTTGTGGGCCAGCGCTTTCTTCGCTCCCGAGAGTGCACGCCTCACTTCGCGCCCCACCATCTCATCGCGATCGAGATCAAAGAATTTTTCCAACGTACAGTTGGCCCAGATAACCCGCTGGTCTTTATCTAAGAGTAAGATTCCCGTGTCGAGCGTATCAATCGCGTCTTCGATGAGATAGCGATACCGTGCCTGGGCCTCTCGCACTTTGTTCTCCAACTCGGCGAGCGCTGACAGATCGCGCATCTCCAGAGCCAATCGCGCGTGCCGCGTCTGCTCCAATCGCACCATCTTCAGCTCAACGGGGATCACTTCTTTGCGCTGGGAGATGGTGCGCAGTTTTGTCGGGCCGGCCTCGCCGCGCAAGGCCGCACGGCTCAGTTCTTCGCGCACGCGGGCCTGGTCGTCGGGGTGAAAGAACTCCCAGATCCGTCGAGGCGATCCAAAGACTTCCACGGCGCGATCATTGCTCTCGAGCACCTGTCCGTCGGCGTCAATAATGTGCGTGAAATTTAAAGAACGCCTAAACAACCGGTGCTCGGCGAATCGCGCCCTTCTGGGCGTTGCTGGATGTTTCAGCCGACGCCAGAACTCCAGACTGCCGCCGGCAGCTAGATAGCATAACCCGGCCAGGGGCAGCAGGGTGCCCTGATCCTTGGGGATAAACGGAGCAGAGAAGAGCAAGCTTGCTACTCCGCTGATCAGACCACCGACAATGCCAAAGAACCAACTGCTCAACAGTACAGGCACGCCAAGCAACGCCAGCACCTCAATCCCTCGATAGTCACCGAGCCCCAGCAAGAAGAAGACGGTCGCCGTATACAATACGAGAACGACCGCTACGCGTTTGAGCCCACTCATGGTCTGTTGTGGGGATCGGTGCCCCGCACCCAAGCGCCTTCTCGCGCAAGCAAAGCGCTTCAGGCTGGTTTTGAGTCTAGCTCCCGCGGGGCGTCGGCGAAAGGACATCTGTCCCCTTCCCGGGCGAAGGTTGACCCGTCAAATGATCAAATTGTCGCTCAGCCGGAAGGGGAACGGCTCGGCCATGGCCTCCAAAGATTTCTGGTCGAGCACGGTGACCTTGCGGTCGTCCACGGTGATCACCCCGCGCTCTTCGAGCTCCCCGAGGGTGCGGATCGCCGTTTTGGAGCTGACGCCGGCCATTTCGGCCAATTCCGTGCGCGAAAGCTCGATGCCGCTTTCGCCGAGTTTTAAGATAATTCGCGCGAGCCGCTCCTTGCTGCCATTATAGCTGCGCTCAGCTAACTTACACTGAAATGCTTTCAGTTCCTCGCTGAGCTTTTCAAACAGCCGGAAGGTCACCGGCGGATGGCGCGTCAGAAAGTCAAAAAAGTCGCCGCGCTCGATGAAACCCACTAATGCTTTGTTGAGCGTCTTGGCGTATGCGATGTGCACGCCCTTGTCAAACAGCGTCGTCTCTCCAACGATCTCGCCGGCGCCGACCAATTTCAGAATCTGTTTCTTGCCGCCCAGAGTCCGTTTGACGAGCTTCACTTGCCCTTCAAAGACCAGATAGAAGCCGAACGCCGGCGCGCCCTCTTGAAAGATGATCTCTCCTCGACCGTACTTGATCTTGCGGATCTTGCTCTCAAGCTCGCTGAGGTCCTTGGGACTCAAATCTGAGAACACCTTAAAATCTTTCAGCTCAACCATCCCTCTCACCACCCTATATTATGCACTGGAGACACAAGACTCTCGCGGTCCTCCTCGGACCCTTTCCCGCTTTCGTTCACCGAGGGTGCTCTCATTATAAGCGAGCCGCCCGCCGTCCGTCAATTCACCTCTCGTGAGAGTGTTCACCTGGTCGCTCCGATAGGTGCTTCTTCCTTGGCTACTGCTAAGACAATGCTCGTATTGGTCCGCTCGATGGCCGGATGTCCTAAAAGTCTCTTAATCTCTTTGTTCATGCTCTCTTGATCACGGAATTTTCCAATTACTAAAATATCGAACTCGCCGGTGATCTCGTAGACATGCGTGAGGTGCTCGTCGCTCTTTTGCAGTTCCGAAACGATATGGGGAATCTGATTGCCGCGCGCCTTGATGAGCGTCACCGTCGTAATAGGATACCCCAACTTGGTGTAGTCCACTAACGCTTTATAGCCCCGAATAACCCCCTGCAGTTCCAGCTCCCGCAGACGATGGCCCACTGTGGCCGTCGAGACGCGCAGCTGCCGGGCGAGCTGGCGCAGGCTCACTCGCCCGTCCTTTTGCAAGTACTCCACAATCCGCCGGTCTAAATCCTTGTGCATAAAGAGAACTACTGCTGCCTCCCCTGAAGGGGACGGACTCCATTACCCGACGAAAGAGATTCTACCAGGTTCAGGCTCCCCCATGCAAACAAGGGCGAGGGTACCTCGCCCCTGCAAAGCGCCTTGACGCTCCCGGCAACACTTGTTATGATCTGTACGAAATTATGAGCGAGAAAGTCACTATTCCCGGCCTGCGCGCGCTCAAAGAGTCCGGCGAGAAGATCGCCATGCTCACAGCCTACGATTGGCCCACGGCCACTCTCTTGGACCGCGCGGGGATTGACGTGCTGCTCGTCGGGGATTCGGTCGGTAATAATATACTGGGCTACCCCGACACTATTCCCGTCACCATGGACGAGATGATCCATCACACCCGAGCGGTCCGGCGCGGCGTCAAGCGCGCCCTGCTCGTGGGGGATATGCCCTTTCTTGCGTATCAAGTATCGGGCGAGCAAGCCCTCGCCAACGCCGGGCGCTTTCTCAAAGAGGGCGGCGCCGAAGCCGTGAAGCTCGAGGGCGGCGCCGAGATGGCTGATATAATTAGTCTATTAGTCCGGCGCGGCATCCCCGTCATGGGGCACATTGGGCTGACGCCCCAGCGGGCTGCCCAACTGGGGGGCTTCAAAGTCCAAGGGCGCGATGAAGAGACGGCGCACAAGCTCTGGCACGACGCAAAAATCTTAGAAGAAGCCGGGGTCTTTTCGCTGGTGCTCGAATCGGTCCCCTGGGCTTTAGCGAAGCTTATCACCGAGCGCGCGAAGATGCCGACGATTGGGATTGGTGCCGGACCCTATTGCGATGGCCAGGTGCTCGTCGTCACAGACGTGCTCGGGCTCTCGTTAGGCGTCTCGCCCAAATTCTCTAAACGCTATGTCCATCTGGCAGAGCAGATCGAAAGCGCTGCCAAAGAATATCTGAACGACGTCAAATCCGGAAAATTCCCCACGGTCGAAGCACACAGCTTCAAAATGGACGAAGAGATTCTGAAAAAGCTCCAATAGCATGAAAGTCTTCATCGTCGGCGCGGGAGCCTTGGGGAGTCTTTTTGGGGGTCTGTTAGCGCGTGCGGGCGCGCAGGTGCACTTGTATACCCCCTCGAACGTGGAGCATATTCGAGCCATCCAGAGCGAGGGGCTGCTTATTGAGCGCGAGAACGCCCCCCTACGAGTCGCTGTCCACGCGACGACGACCCCCGACTCCCTTGCAGAAGCTCAGCTGGTAGGAATTTTTGTAAAAGCCCACCAGACCGCGCAGGCCATGGAACAGATCGCTCCCGGCTTACGCCGGCAGACGTGGGTGCTCAGTTTGCAGAACGGGATTGGTATAGAAGAAGAGATTCTGAAATTCGTTCCCAAAGAGAGGTTTCTGCGCGGGGTCACGGCGCAAGGGGCGACTTTTCTTGGTCCTGGACGGGTGCGCTGGGCCGGAGTCGGCCCAACGCGATTGGGGCGTTGGCAGGGCCCGCTCGTCCCGGAGATCGAGCAGATTATCACGCTCTTCCGTTGTGCTGAGATAGAAACAGAATACTCTGAAGAGATCGAGCGTCTTCTCTGGGAGAAGCTCATTATTAACTGTGCTATCAATCCGTTGACGGCGCTCTTGGATCGGCCTAACGGGACTATCGTGCAAGACACAGAGCTTCGGGAGATCGCCGCAGCCGTGGCGCGCGAAGCGCTGCTCGTGGCCCGCTCGCACGGAGTGGCGCTCAGCGAGAGCGAAGCCGTCGCACGGGTCGAGACGGTCGCACGCAAGACAGCTCAAAATATTTCCAGCATGCTGCAAGATGTGCGCCGTGGACGCCCGACGGAGATCGAGTATATTAACGGGGCAATCGTGCGCGCGGGGCGGCGCTTGGGGATCGCGACGCCGTTGAATATGCTGTTGATGAGATTGGTCGCGCAGGGCCTCAAGCATCCGTCTTAAAAGATGGAAGCCCAGCTCTGTAGGGGGCAGACCCCCGTGTCTGCCCAGGGCGAACACAGGGGTTCGCCCCTACAAACGGTGAATTCATTCACCGGTCAAGCCAAGGGAGGAACGGAATACGGTGAAAGCCACTAAAGAGCTAAAGAGCGCGACCCAAGTGACCGTGAGGGTTGAAATCCCGGCCGAGATCGTAACCCGAAAATTGGACGAGCTCTTTCGCCGAGCCAGTCAGGAGATCCAGCTCCCTGGGTTTCGCCGAGGGCACATCCCGCGCGCCGTATTAGAAGCCCGCTTTGGAAGAGATTTTCTCGACGAAGACGCCCAAACCGAGCTCATGCGTGAATACCTGCCCCAGGCGCTTCAGCAATTGCAGGTGCGCCCGGTCAGTCCGCCGCAGACCAAGCTTCTCCAGTTTGCCCCGCAAAAAGAGTTTTCATTTGAAGCCGAGGTCGAAGTCCTGCCCGAAATCAATGTGCAAAACTACACGGGCATTGAAGTTGAAGACATCCCCCTTGCAGCCGTTCAAGAGCCCGACGTCGAAGCCGTTGTGGAACGCTTGCGCCTCGATCACGCGGCGCTCATCCCTAAAGCCGGAGCGGCTAGCTCTGTGGTCGAAGCGGGAGACATCGTTGAAGTGAAAATCTCTGGCGAAGACAGAGTGCGCGAGTGGCCGGCTTCCCCAGGCGAGCTGACGGAGAAACTCATCGGGCGCCGTGTCGGTGAGAACGTCACCCTGACGACCGACGACCACCAGCGCATAGACCTTCGCATTGAGAGCGTCAAGATATTGGAAAAACCCGACGTTGCGGAACTCGCGCAGACCCTGGGCCACCAGAGCGCAGAGACCCTGCGCATGAAGATTCGCCAAGAACTCGAAGAGAGCCGCGCCCGACGCCGAGAACACGAGCTAAAACTCAAAATTTTAGATAAGCTCGTTGAGCAAACGCCCATTGAGCTCCCGGCGCGCTTTGTGGACAATCTCATGGCGCAAGAGCTGGAGCTTCTGCACGAGCGCGGGTTGCCGGAGCCTACAGCTGACGACGTCAAAAAACTAAAAGAATCTATTGAGCAACGGGTGCGGCGCGAACTGGTGTTAGAAGCCATCAAGAGACAAGAGGGCCTCGCGTTGAGCGAGCCGGACTTTGAAAAGTTGCTCGAAGAAGAAGCGCACAAGCGCGCGATGAAGCCCATTAAACTCCGTGCGCTGCTGGAGCGCGAAGGTCAATTAAACAGCTATCGCTCCGAGCGCGAGGACGAGCGCGTCTTGCAGTTTCTGTATGAACAGGCGAAAATTATTTAGAATCACGGCACGTGACTTTGCGTTCCATGTCCTCCGTGATGCAAACCACTATCTTAAGGAGCGGTGAGTCGCTATGACTTCTCAATCCCAAGTGCCATTCGTGATTGACCGAACCGGTCAGTATGAGCGCGTCTATGACATCTACTCTCGGTTGCTGGAAGATCGTATTATCTTCTTGCAGGGCGTCATTAACGATTACGTGGCCAATCTCATTGTGGCGCAAATGCTCTTTCTTGATTCGAAAGACTCAGAGAAGGACATCAATCTCTACATCAACTCGCCCGGCGGCAGCACCACGGCGGGGTTAGCGATCTATGACACGATGCAGTACGTGCGCAGCGACGTCCGCACGATCTGTATTGGTTCGGCGTTTTCGATGGGGGCGCTCTTGCTCGCCGCGGGGACCAAGGGCAAGCGGCTCTCCCTGCCCAACGCGCGCGTTATGATCCACCAGCCCTGGGGCGGCGTCCAAGGCCAAGCCGCGGACATCAAAATTCACGCCGAAGAAATACTCAAAACCCGCGATCAACTCAATCGCATTCTTGCGATCCACACCGACCAGCCTTTAGAGCGCGTCGAGCGTGACACAGATCGAGACTTCTTCATGAGCCCCGAAGACGCGAAGAATTATCGGTTGATTGACGAAGTGATCAAGACGCGCAAGGGCGCGAAGTTTTGAATCACGGAAGGCACAGAAGTAAAGCCGTTTCCGTGTAATCCATGGCTCTTCCATGCTTTCCGTGATTCTACCCATATATCAGCCGTTTCGTTTGCAACTGCTTGGCGCCAAAGTTCAAGAGCAGGGCTACTCTGTACCCAGAAGCCTTCAGGTACGAGAGAGTCTGGTGGACTTCGATGGCACACTTCAAAATACGCCCCGTGACCTCACCCTGAGCCAAATCGTGGGTAGGCATGGCTCAATCTTCTTGACAAGAGCCGTTTTCCGTGTAATCCGTGATCTCTTCCGTGCTTTCCGTGATTCTACGGACACTGCGGCGGAATCATGGGCAGCGCAAAGCGCGTCGAGACCCCCACAATGCCCTCAGAGCCCCCGTCGCCGTCTAAATCGAGCGAGAGCATCATCAGCCAGGGGCCGCGCCCGTCGCCCGATGAGAGAAAGAGAATCGTTCCAGACTGCGTCCCTCCTTGGGGATGCCCATTGAGGGCGACCTGAAAATCCCCCAAGACGTGCACGCGCATTTCGATAAAGGGCATGGGGCCGCCACAGAAGGCCGTCGCCCTGGCAGTGACCAAACGGGGCTGCCCGGTGATCGAGTAGACGGGATCAACCCCGATCTCGAACTTGTTATTCTCGTCAGTATCTACTAAATAATTGGCCTGGAAGAAGTCGGTCTTGTTGGGGAGATTATAGAGTTCGAGCTGCCATTGGCCAAGCGCTGCTTGTAGATCGGAAGCCGTTACGTCGCCTTGCGCCGAGAGAATTCTGACGATCTCGTGGGTTGAAACCGTCTGGGCTTGCGACGAACTGAAGCCGAACAACACCAGCACGACGATCAAAAGACCCGTGCGCATGATTGCTCCTTTCGCCCTTTCCAAGGGCACGTAGATTATCCAGCAAGACTTTCATGAGACGCGCTCGAAGACATCTTGCTCCGTATAAATCCCTTGCGCTTGCGCCTTGACGATCATGCGTTCACGTAGCAGGCGGAGTCGGCGAAAGAAGAGATACTCCTTGATGGCTTCGCTGATCAGATCGTTAGGGGAGATCCCCTCCTTTTGCGTTACGTCGTCCAGCGCCAACTGGATCTCTTTCGGCAAGGTGATAGTAATTGTTTCTTGCATATAGTGCCCCCTATCACTCTAAGAGTATAGCACAGAGAACGTAATAAAGCCAAAGAGCCCGGCTGGCTGCCATTGGCCGAAGGCCGCCTGAAGGTCCGAAGCCGTCACGTCGCCTTCTGCCGACAGGATGCGCACGATCTCATGGGTTGAGACGCTCTGGGCTTGAACGCTCACAGAGACTGCCACCACGCCGACCAACAGAACTAATAGTGTGCGCCGCATGGCTGTTCCTCACCGTCTTTGTGTCTGGTGCTCCGCGATTCTAATGATATTCGATCTTGAAATCGTCGTAGAACTTGAGCACATAGACGGGGTTGCCCGTGCGCGGGTCGGTGCCGCGTTGGGTGAGCGCCCCGCGGAAGGTCATGACCTTCCCTGATAGCAAGCAGGCTTCGGTGCCACCCTTTCTCATATAGATCCGCAAGTAGACCGGCTGTTTGAAGTCAATGCGCTGGGCGACTCCCTTGGGGATGACGAACTCGGCTACGAATTTGGAATTCACCCGCATCTCGAACGTGCCGATGGCCGTATTCTCTTGGAAGGCCAGGGCAGCGAAGGTCGCTCCCCGGCAGGCCACATCAATGTCCTCGATGCGGATGTTCACCCCTGGGATGACCTTTGGACAGCCTGTCAAGATCAAGAGCAGAACCGGCATCAAAAACAGAACGCTTTTTCTTGCTAACCAGCTCATCAAACCTCCAGTGAAGCTCAAAACTTGCTTAGTTGATTATACTTGCGGCTGAAGGCGTTTTCAAATCTCTGACTTACCAAACATCACTGTGCAAAAGAATGAGTATCCCAAAAGTCGGCCTCTTCTTCTACGCTTTTGAATTTCGGCAATCGAGAACTCATGAACGCACCTCCTGATAGCGCCGGCGCTCTTTTTTTCGCCAAGTTTGTCGGGGCAGGGTGAGGGTGCTCCTTGACGTGTCCACCGCGCGTATGCTACCATGAAGTCAACGTGGAGGCATGTATGGCCGAATTGCTCCTGCATGACCGCAAGATCGAGCCACCCTATCTCTTGCGTCGTTTTGGCGTCACCGAAAGGGAGTTCGCAGAGATCACCGATGAGGACATCAAAGCCGAGCTGATCGACGGGGTGATGATTGTGCATTCGCCGGCAACGCTGCGCCATGATGATGTGATGGGCTTTCTACTCGTTCTTCTAAGGGTATATGTGGAATCGAAGGGGTTGGGCAAAGTTTTGGGGCCCAACTCCATCATGCAGCTGGGGCGCCGCAGGCGCTTTGCCCCCGATCTGATGTTCATCCGCCAGGAAAGCGTAAAGCTCCCGCTGGCTAAGCAATTCCACGGGGCGGCAGACTTGGTCATCGAGATTCTCTCGGAGCACACGCGCAGCTACGATCTGCACGAGAAGCGCCCGCTCTACCGCGAGGGGGGTATCTCAGAGCTATGGTTTGTGGACGGGGAGCATCACAGACTCCTAGTTGATCGTCGGCGCGGAGGCAGCTACGAAGAAGAAGAGCTTCACCTCGGCGTGTTGCGCGCTGAAGCGCTGCCCGGTTTTTGGCTCGAGACAGGGTGGCTCTGGCAGGAACGCCTGCTGGACCCACTGAAGTGCCTGGAACAGATCCTCCGACTCTGACGGCTCGCTCTGCCGCCCTCTACGGCCTCTCCCCGTGCTCTTCGCTAGCTCTTGGCACCTAATACTGTTCATGGTGTCACCCTGAGCGCAGCGAAGGGTCTCCAGATTCTTCGCTGCGCTCAGCATGACCAAGCGCCGTGAACAGCTGCAATCAGTATGACACAAAGCCCCCCCCCAAAAAATCACAGGCCCCGAGCCGAAGCCCGGGGCCTGGCCAACTCCGTCCGTGACGGACGCTGAGCTCTTCTTTAGAACGTGAAGCCGACGCTGAAGAGCTGCGCGTCCAGGTTGTCGGTGTTCAGGATCGTGCCGCTGCGCAGCGTGACGTTCCCGACCTTCCAGGCCAAGTCAATGACGGCTTGCTGGAAGCCGGAGAAGACGTTCGTCAAGCGCAGGCGGATATCAATGGACATATCTCCCACGGTCGTGGAGAGGATGATGTCGTGGAAGAAGATGTACGAGCTGCATGTCAGCTCGTCGTTACAGAACTGCAAGTCGCCAGAGACCTTCATGCCCGGCGGATCGAATGTGTAGATCAACCGGCTCCAGTAGAGATTGAAGGCGCCGGTGATGTCCGGCCAGATGTAGCCGACGGCCAGCACCGAGATGTCCCCGACCTTCACCTGCGTCACGAAGACATCAGAGAGGATCGTGAGCGCCGTGGTTCCCGGCAGGACACCAACGTTGATGGTGTTGTCCACCTGGAGGCGGAAGGGAGCCAGCACGAAGCTCTGGGTCAGCTCCATGAAGTTGAGGCCGACCGGCGCATCAGCAAACTGGAACTCCAAGCGCGCGCCGAGGGTGACTCCGGCGATCTTGAGATTCCGGATGAAGAGCTTCTCTTCGTAGAAGATGAAGTCGGACTCGACCTTGCCGCCGCGCACGATCTGCAAGGGCTTACACTCGGCGAAGCACTCCAGACCCTGGCGGGCGCCGAGCCAGCTCTCGCCGCGGATGACGATGCCGCTGACGGTCTGGCCCTCGACGCTGGCCACGATGCCCACATTCCAGTCGGGCGTCTGGGCGCTCCCCAAGTTGGCGAACATGCCGCGCAGCCCGATGGTCAGCCCAGCGAGCGACAGCGACAGCTCGGCGATCTTCTTGCGGAAGGTGAGCGTCTGGCCAAGGGGATCGGTCGCTTGCGCTTCCATGATCCCGGCCAGTCTCAAGTTGCGGATCGCCGGATGCAGGTACTGGACGTTCGTGAGATAGAGATCGGCTCCCTCGATCAAGAGATAGAGCTCGTGCTCGGCAGCTCCCACGGTGCCATCACAGGCCGGCAAGCCGGTGTTCAACGGTACGGTCTGGTCATCCGCGATGGCCGGATCGGCCAGATTGACACAGTAGGCCGGCAGCCCCAGCGTATCGCGCACCGCCTGAATCTCGATGATATTGGGCGCGAAGATGAACTGCGAGCGGGCCACCAGCGCGCCGATGGTTCCCGTGAAGACGAAGGCTTGATACTCCAGCCCGCGGAACGTAAAGACCGACTGGCTGGTGATGTCAACGCCGCTGACGGAGAGCGTTAGAATCAAGTCCAGCTCCAGCTTGACACGAATCTTGTCAATCTTCGTGCCGCTTGTAGAATAGGCTAGGGCTGGTTCGAAGACGATATCAAGAACTGCGGAACCGCTGACCGGCGCAGCCTGGGTTGGAAGGCTCCACCCGACTGCGGCCACAGCCAGTGCCGCGCAGATTGTCATGAGTCTTCTAAACATTGACAGAACCTCCTTTTTCTCGGTTTTTCTCACGTGCGCACCTTAGAACTTGATCTCGATGCTGAACTGTTGGGCCGCCAGCTCCAGCTGCGTGCCGTCGAACATATCGGCTGATGCCGGGTCTTGGGCGTTAACCCCGTTCCAGCTGTTCCTAGTCGCTTCCAAGTTCTGGAAGATCGTCCAGCTGGTGATGGTCACCGGCCCGATCGCCCAGGTGGCCTTGGCGGAGAAGAGGTACAGGTCCTTCAGCAGGCTGCCCAGCGTGGCCGCGAACAAGTACACGGTCATGTCGCCGACCTCGAAGAGCAGATCGTAGTCCACTTCGAGGAACGGGTTGGGCGTGCCCAAGCCCAAGAAGTTGGGGATGTTGCACGCACCACCGAAGCCAGCATACTCGTCCGTCGCGCAGGTGACCAAGGCGATCGAGGCTGTGGCGCCTGGCGCATCGAACTCGACGTAGATTAGCTGATAGAGCATCTCCATCGCGCCGATGGCGTTCGGGCGGAAGTCAAGATAGACCGCACCTCCGGCATCGCCGACGGAGATCTGGAAGATGAGCGTGTCGCGCAGGAAGCGCTCAAAGCCACGATCGAAGCGCGCGATGTTGATGATGCTGAGGTTGAGCGGGGTGATGCGCGCGGTTGATTGGATGGCCGCGAAGGTCGGCTGCCGCGAGTCAGCACCAGCGCCGCTGAGCTGGAACTCGATGACCGCCTGATGCCGGGTGCCGGCCAACGTCAGCCCGGTGATATAGAGCTTCTCCTCTTCGGGCTGGAAGCCATCAACGACGATGCCGCCGGTGGCCGGATAGGGCACGAACAAGAAGGCGTTCTGATTGCCCAGGCGCTGATTGGGCTTGCACTCGCCGAAGCACTCGAAGCCCTGCCGCGCGCCGACCCAGGTCTCGCTGCGCACCTTGATGCCGCTGACGGTCGTGCCCTCTAGGATGAGCACCGTGCCGACGGTGAAGCTCGGCGTAGTGGCCGTGCCGAAGTTGGCGAACAGGGCGCGCAGGCCCAGCGTCAACCCGGCGATGGAGAGCGTCACTTCGGCGGCCTTCTTGCGGAAGGTCAACGGCTGATCGAGCATCGAGCCGACCACGCCACCCGGTACGACGGGGGTGTGCCAGGCATCGAATTCGCCATCAGCCCAGCGGCCCATCGAGAGGTTGGCAATGGGGCCGGAGCTGATCTCCGAGTAGCTCAGGAAGAAGAGCGAGCCCCACGAGTTGTAGCCGAAGACCGGGTCAATAATCCCGGCGCCGGTCCCCCCAACGAGACAGTTGTTCAGGTTCAAATTCGAAACTGATGCATTCCCGTAGTCATGGGGCGCGGACCGGTTCAGACAATAGAAGCGGGTGCCTGAGCTGGAGCGGACCTCTTCGATCTCCAGGATGTTGGGCGCGAAGACCAACGCGTTCTCGAAGGTCATGGCGCCCACGGTGGCCTTGGCGTAGAAGATCTGCACCTCGACGCCCTTGAAGGTGAACGCCGTGGTGCTGGTCAATTCTAAGCCGCTGATAGAGAGCGTCAGCACGAGATCGGCCTCGAACTTGACCATGATTCGGTCGATCTTGTTGACGTCACCCTCACAGCTGATTCCCCAAGTGACACGATCAACGGTACAATCTTGCTCCGGGTAGAACGTGATGTCCACGGTGAAACTGCCCGTGATCGGAGCCGCGGCTGCCGTCCAGGAGAGTGCTCCGGCCAAGAAAGCCAGTGCACAGACCAGAACTGTGATTCTTCTAAACATTGACTAAACCTCCTTTTTCTGGTTTTACAAGCCGTCCAGCCATTAGAACTTGGTGTTCAGGCTGATGGCCGCGCCACCAAGCTGGTCAACTAACAAGACGGTCGAGAGCACCACGGTCACCGGGCCGGTGCTGAAGGACATGTCAACGTCCAGCTCGGCGAAGTCGCCGAAGATGCCGCCGTCGAAGATCGCCAACGCGGCGATGCTCAGCGGGCCGACCGTGCCGGTGAAGCTCAGGTCGTGCTCAAGCACAGGCGGCAACAAGCTCGGCTGCAGAGCGTTGGGCGCGGCACAGTAGACCAGGTTCGTGCAGAACACAATGTCGCTGGTCACCGTGAGGCCGGGCGGATCGAAGGTCGTCACAAGCTCACCCAAGCCCGCGGTGAAGGACCACTGCGCGGAAGCTCGATAGTACAAGTACGCCTTGACCGACATATCGCCGAACTTGAGCTGCACGTTGGTGGTGTTGCTCAGCAGGTCAAGATTGCCGTTCCAGTTCCAGGTCGTCTGGACGTTGAGCCTCCAGGGCGCCACGACGAACGTCTGGGTCAACTGCATGTAGCAGAGCGGGCTGAGAACGTCCATGTCGTCTTCATCAGTCGCTCCGTCTACGTCATCGTCCACGGTGTTCGTGGGGTCCTCACCGAACCAGCCGTCATCGTCGTTGTCCACCTGGTCAATGCCGCACTGGAAGAGGTTCGGCAGTGCGGGATCGTCGCCCGCGGTGCCGCCGTCCCAGTTGGTCAGGTCAAAGTGGAACTCGGCGCGGAAGTCATTGCGCACGCCGGCGATGACCACGTTGCTCAGAAAGACCTTCTCTTCTTCGGGGTTCAGGAAGCCGCCGCCGGTGACCATCTGGTTGAAGAAGCGCTCCAACGGCTTGCACTCGCCGAAGCACTCCAAGCCCTGCTTGGCGCCGAGCCACAGCTCACCGCGCACGCCCACGCCGCTGACGGTCTTGCCTTCCATAGCCATGACCAAGCCGCTGCGCAGCGTGTAGCCGGTCGCGCTTTGAGAGACATTGGCGAAGAGCGCCTTGACGTTGAGGACCAACCCGGCGATGTTCAGTGACAGATCCGCGATCTTCTTGCGGAAGCGGATGGTGTCATTCAACGGGTTCGCGACCGTCGTGTCTATCCAGCGGGCCAGAACCAGGTTCTGGACGAGCGGGTGAATGACGCCACGGAAAATGTACCAGAAGGGCACCGCGCCGAAATCGTCGTCGTCAATGTGAGCCAACAGGCCACCGTAGCGCGTGTGACCGGCGGGGTCCGTTCCAGCACCATAGCTGGGATAGTAACAGTTCGCTGAATCTCCCGGCAAGTTGTGCTGTGGGCGGGAGTCCTGGACGCACCAGCGCAGACGACCAAACTGATCGCGCAGCTCCTCGAATTCGAAGAACGTCGGCGAGAAGATGATCGTGTCTTTGATGGTCAAGGCACCGACCGTAGCGCTGATCACGAACGATTGGAACTCCACGCCCAGGAAGGTGAAGACCGTGGTGCTGGTGATGTCCAAGCCGCTGATCGAGAGCGTCAGGATCAGGTCAGCTTCGAACTTCATGTCAATGAGGTCGACCTTATTGATCGGATCGCCCTCACCATGCTGCGGGTAGAAGACGATGTCAATGGCGAAGCTCCCGCTGATAGGAGCAGCGTTCGCTCCCCATGCAAGGGCGCCCACAACCGCGAGCGCACAGGTCAGAGCGAGTAATCTTCTAAACATGTACAGAAACCTCCTTTTTTACTCGGTTTTGTGACGTACTACAGACAGAATGCGGCCATACGCCGTTGGTGTGTGGTTTTCCCCCAGCTTAGCGACCACCTCCTATGGTTACAGTTTTTTTCTCAACAAACCCGGCAAAAGCACTATAGGCCCTGCCGGGGCCGGCACGCTTCGTTAGGTCACAATCGCCCAGATCACCGCAACAACCCCGGCCAGCGCCGCGAACGACGCGATCAACAGACTGGTCTGCGCTTGCTGGCGCAGCTGCTCCACTTCTTCGGGGACGACGCCCGCGGAAGAAGCGGCGCGCGCCTGTTGCAGCTCGGTGCGCAGTGTTTGCACTTGTGTTTGGAGACTGGCGATCTGCTCTTGGCTCTGGCCCAGTTGGGTCTTGAGCGCGGCGACCTCGCCGCTGCTGTCGTCCGTGGGGCGGTTCTTCAGGGTCACGATCTCCTGTTCGATCTTGTCCAATGCTTGGACGCGCTCCGAAACTTTAAAGATCAAGTCTTGCAGGATCTTCAGGTCTGCCGGCTGGATCTTTTCGGGATCGTTCTGTAGGTATCTCAATGTCCGCGCGATGAGCACGGCCGCGTCGTAGCGATTGAGGGCTTTTGCGCCTTGGAATTCCCCGTTGGGCAAGCCGGTGATGATGCCGCGCTCCACTAAAAACTTCAGATCGCTCGCAGCGTAGTGATCCGTTGGGACGTCCACAAAGAGCGAACCGCGTTGGGTTGTTGGCTTGGTTGTGGCGGGCTGTTTGGGCTGCCCGTCGGCATAGGCCAAGATGCCCACGCTCAAGACTGTTAGGCCGATCAACAAGACTTTGAGACCTCTCACGATCATCGTCTACCTCCCCGAGTTCGTTTGCCCAACCTCCTCGGGTTACGTGTTCTTTCAGGCCTGCCTCAAAAGCGTATTATAGATTACGCTCTGTGAGGCTGTCAAGTCCGTATGTCCGCTGAGCAGTAGGACGGACGTCGCTGCGGTTTTGCCTCCTTGGACACTGTCGTTTTTCTCTTGGAAGCGCAGAAGACTTTTTCTCATATTTTTGAGCGCCCCTAGTTTCTTTTTTGCCGGCAGTATTATAGCTCCATTGTCTCTGTTTGTCAAGGGGGGGGGGGGTCATCTTTAGTGTTGGTGTTTTAGGTGTATGAGGTCGGAAAGCGGTCGCACTAATAACGCTTCGCCATTCCCTCTCCCTGTCAGGGAGAGGGTGTAGGGTGAGGGTCAGAAGGACGCTTCAGCATCCGAATCCTTGACAATCCCCGCCCTTTGCCCTATAATCGTTAGCAGGCTAATGACGAGTCTGCTAACTGTCATCCTCTCGCGATGCTCAGGGCAGGCTCTGAGCGTCGCGCTCAGAATGACAAAGGAGTGAGCCCTAAATGATTCGGTTTGATCGCTTCACCGAGAAAGCCCAAGAGGTCTTTCGTGACTCCACGGACTTATTGGAAAAACACAAGCACAACCAGTTAGATATCGAGCATATTTTCTATACCCTGGCGGCCAAGGAGGGCATCGGCCAAGAACTCTTACAAGAGATGGGCGTGCCCATTCCCGGTCTGCTCAAAGACTTGGAGATTCTGCTGAGCGAAAAGCCCAGCGTCTCCACCACCGTCGGCCAACAGATCTATATCACGCCCCGGCTGGAAATGCTCGTCAAGTCAGCCCAGGTCGAGGCCGAGCGCCTCAAGGACGAATTCGTCGGGATCGAGCACCTCTTGATTGCCATCAGCCAAGACCCCAACACCGCCCTGAGAAGGGTCTTATATAAATATGGTATAACCCCAGAAGCTGTCTATCAGGCTCTTTCTAAAGTGCGCGGCGCCCAGCGCGTGACGGATAGGGAGGCCGAAAGCCGCTACAAAGCGCTCGAAAGGTTCTCTATTAATCTGACAGCCCAGGCCCGCCATGGAAGACTCGATCCGGTCATTGGGCGTTCTAGAGAGATCCGTCGGGCCGTGCAGATTCTCTCCCGCAGAAAGAAAAATAACCCGGTCTTCATCGGCGAGCCCGGCGTGGGCAAGACGGCCATCGCCGAGGGTTTAGCTCAGAGAATCGTCGCCGGCGACGTCCCCGACACGCTCAAGGAGAAAGAGCTGGTTCAGTTAGATATGGCGGCCCTCGTCGCGGGCACAAAGTTCAGAGGCGAGTTCGAAGAGAGACTGAAAGCGGTCATCAGTGAGATTGAAGCAGCCAAGGGCCGGATTTTAGTCTTTATTGACGAGCTGCACACGGTCGTGGGCGCGGGCGCGGCCGAGGGCGCGATTGACGCTTCGAATATTCTGAAGCCCGTCTTGGCCCGCGGGACTTTTCAAGTCATCGGTGCGACCACGCTCGACGAGTATCGAGAACATATAGAGCAAGACCCGGCGCTCGAACGGCGCTTCCAGAAAATATTAATAGAAGAGCCTGCGATTGACGAGACGATCGCTATCTTAGAAGGGCTGCGCACCAAGCTCGAAGCGCATCACAATGTCAAGATCACCGATGGGGCACTCCGAGCAGCAGCCCAACTCTCGGCCCGCTATATCTCCGACAGATTTCTGCCCGATAAAGCCATAGATCTCTTAGACGAAGCAGCCTCCAAGCTCCGCGTTGACAGAACCTTCGCCCCCGAAGTCCAAGAGATCACAGAGAAAATTAAATTATTAGAAGGGCGGCTGAAGAACCTGAGGCCCTCCACTCCGGACTCTCACCCTGCACCCTCTGCGCCCTCCCCCTTGAAGGGGGGGGGGCCGTGGGCAAGATCAGCGCAACAGATCGAGAGAGAGCTCGAACGTCTGAAGGTCGAAAAGGCCCAGCGCGAGGCCGAGCACGCTCAGAGAGTGCAGCGCGAGCCCGTGGTCACTGAGCGGGAGATCGCCGAGACGGTCGCGCTGTGGACCGGCGTGCCCGTCGAGCAGATGTTCGAAGAAGAACGGGAAAGATTAGCCAAGCTCGAAGAGCGCCTGCATCAAAGGGTGATTGACCAGAACGACGCTGTCACAGCGATTGCGCAGGCGGTGCGTCGCGCCCGCGCCGGACTGAAAGACCCGCGCAAGCCCGCCGGGAGTTTTCTGTTTTTGGGGCCGACGGGCGTGGGCAAGACCGAGCTTTCCAAAGCGCTGGCCGAAGCCCTCTTTGGCGACGAGAACGCCCTTCTGAGATTTGATATGTCCGAGTTTATGGAGCCCCATTCGGTCGCCAAGCTGATCGGCTCGCCACCGGGCTATGTGGGCTACGAAGAGGGCGGCCAACTGACCGAGGCCGTGCGCCGCAAGCCCTATAGAGTGATTCTCTTCGACGAGATTGAAAAGGCCCATCGCGATGTCTTTAATATTTTATTACAAGTCTTGGACGACGGGCGCCTGACCGACGGCCACGGGCGCACCGTAGATTTCAAGCACGTCATTGTGCTGATGACGAGCAACCTGGGCAGCGAACAGATCGTCACGAAGACAACGCAATTGGGCTTCGTCAGCGAGAGGAGCGACGCACACCAGAAGTCCTATCAAGAGATCAGAGAGCGCGTTCTGGGCGAAGTGAAAAAGTTCTTCCGCCCGGAGTTCATTAACAGACTAGACGGGATTATCGTCTTTCGGCCGCTCTCCAAAGAGAATCTGGCGCAGATCGTAGAGCTGAAATTAGAAGCCCTGCGCCAGAAGCTCGCTGAAAAAGAGATTGCTTTAGAAGTGAGCGCATCGGCCAAGGCGCTCTTAGCTGAGAAGGGCTATGACCCGCTCTACGGGGCGCGCCCCCTACAGAGGGTCATCCAAGACGAGATCGAGAACGAGCTGGCGATGCAGATCGTAGAAAACAAACTGAAAGAGGGCGACACGGTGCGGGTGGACGCCGGAGACGGAAAGTTCGTGATCAAGGTCACCATCGGTGCAGCAGTAGGGGTCTGACGGTTTGACGCTGGTGCTGGCGTTTGCTACACTCCCCGAGGGGTATTATGTCTGTTCAAGCTGGCAAGCGGCTCTTTACGGTGAGCGAGTACTACCAGATGGCTCAGGCGGGTATCTTCTCCGAAGATGATCACGTGGAGCTTTTGGAGGGGGAGATTATTCAGATGAGTCCGATTGGAAGCCGTCACGCAGCGTGTGTGGATCGTTTAACTCGTCTCTTTTCTGAGCGAGTGGGAAGGCAAGCGATCGTCAGAGTGCAAAACCCGGTTCGCCTCAGTGACTACTCCGAGCCGCAGCCTGACATGGCTTTGCTCAAGCCCCGTGCCGATTTCTATAGCTCAGAGCACCCTAAGCCCGAAGATGTCCTACTGTTAGTTGAGGTCTGTGAGACCTCTGCTGATTTTGATCGTCGCGCCAAGCTCCCCCTCTACGCCAAGGCGGGCATCCCCGAAGTCTGGCTCATAGACTTAGCGCAAGAGCAGATCGAAGTCTATCGTGCCCCTGCTGCTGCTCAAGGCTACAGCAAGATCCAGACGCTCGCACGCGGCCAGACCCTGAAAGCACAGCTTATCCCAACAATAGAACTAATAGAACTAAAAGTTGAAGAGATGTTGGGCTAGAGCCAAAGCTGCAAAACCCCCAGCGTCGCCAAGGTCACTATCACCCCGGCGATCCCTACCCCCACGACGATCAGGGGGAACGCATAACGGAAGGGAATCCCGAAGACGTGCGCGACCAAAGCCCCTGTCCAAGCGCCCGTCGCCGGCAACGGGATGGCCACAAATAAGACGAGAGCGAATGCTCCCCACCGTCTCACCAGGGCACTGTGCTTCCGGCGCGTGCGGGCAAAGAGCCACGCTATGAAACGCTCGAGCGCCCTGACCCGCCGCAGCAGATCTGTCACAGGTTCCAGCAGCCTGAGCAAGAAGGGCACAGGCAGCAGGTTGCCCAGAACTGCCAACAGATAAGCCGTCAGCGGATCGAAGTGATAGAGACTGATGGCGACGGGGACCGCGCCGCGCAGCTCGCTCACCGGCAACGCGGCTATGAAGATAACTGCAAGAACCTGCTCAGACATTGATGCCATATTGTACCCGATCTCTCACCCTTGTCCCCCTCCCTTCTCTCCCCTATAATAAACAAAAGCGAGCCGGGAGGGATCACTGTGAAGCTCGCGCTCACCTTCGATGACGTGCTCCTCGTCCCACACTACGCTCAGATTCTGCCACACGAAGTGAACGTCTCGACCAAGCTGACCCCCAAGATCGAGCTCAAAATCCCGATTCTCAGTGCGGCGATGGACACAGTCACCGAAGCCCCTATGGCTATTGCTATGGCCAAGGAAGGGGGCTTGGGAGTGATCCATCGCAATCTCACGCCCGAGCAACAAGCCGAAGAAGTTCGCAAAGTCAAACGCTATGAAGCCGGAATTATCAAAGATCCTTGGACCTTAACGAAAGAAGAGCCCGTTGGGCGTGCTCTCAGATTGATGGCCGAGCACAATATCTCCGGGGTGCCCATTGTAGATCGGCGCACCGGCGTTCTCGAAGGGCTGATCACCATCCGTGATCTCCAGCTGCAAGAAGATTTGGATGAGCCCATCGAGCGTCGCATGACCCCCAGAGAGAGATTGGTGACCGCCCCGCCGACGGTTACTCTGGAGCAAGCACGTTCATTGCTGCAAGAGCATCGTGTAGAGAAGCTCCCTTTGGTAGATGAAAAATTCAGGCTCTGCGGGCTGATCACGATTAAAGATATAAAGAAGGCCGAGAAATTCCCCAACGCCTGTAAAGACGGCCACGGGCGGCTCATCGTCGGCGCAGCCGTGGGAACGTCGTTAGATATGCAGCGAGAGTCGCTCTTGATGGAAGCAGGGGTTGATATCTTCGTCGTGGATACAGCGCACGGCCATAGCTCACGCGTGCTGGAAAAAGTGCGGGCGTTAAAGAAACAGTTCAAGATTGAGGTGATCGCCGGCAACGTCGCAACGGCTGAGGGGACCAAAGCTTTGATAGACGCCGGGGCCGATGCCGTCAAAGTGGGCATCGGTGGCGGGTCTATCTGCACGACGCGCGTCATCAGCGGAGTGGGCGTGCCCCAATTGTCAGCCGTGCTCGAATGCGCTGAAGCTGCCGGCAAGTCCAAGATCCCCATCATCGCTGATGGGGGTATTCGCTACTCGGGGGACATTGCCAAAGCCTTGGCTGCGGGCGCTAACGCCGTGATGATCGGCGGGCTGTTGGCCGGCACCGAAGAAGCCCCCGGAGAAGTCTTCTCCCTGAAGGGCGAAAGCTACAAGACCTATCGGGGGATGGGCTCGCTCGGCGCGCTCAAAACAGCGCCCCAGGGGGATCGCCGCTACTTTTGGGACGATTCGACGGAACCTATCGCCGAGGGCATCGAGGGGCGCGTGCGCTATCGCGGCAGAGTCGCCGACGTGCTCTATCAGCTCGTCGGAGGTGTGAAGGTCGCCATGGGCTACTGCGGCGCTCCGAGTATCCCAACGCTCCAGGAGACGGCAGAGTTCGTGCAGATCACCCGCGCGGCACTGGTAGAGAGCCATCCCCATGACGTCCAGATCACCAGGGAAGCCCCCAACTACAGATTCAGCGATGAAGCCTGAGAAAGATTTGCTACGCCCCGGTCTTCTCAAAAGCCTTATCAATGCTGTGGTTGGCCTCGGCGTCTATGCCGCCCGGTCGCGCCGCAATCTCATAATAGAGAGCACAGTCGGCCTGGTCGTTCTCGCCGGGGCTTGGGCACTGCGTTTTGATGCGGTGCGCGTTGGCGTAGTTATTCTGGCCATCGCGCTGGTGATGAGCTTGGAAATGCTCAACACGACGCTCGAGATACTGCTTAACACCGTCCATCCCGATCATAGTCCGACGGTGAAGCAGATCAAAGACCTTGCTGCCGGAGCGGTGCTCGTCGCGGCGATAGGGGCCGTCGCCTTGGGGTTGGTGCTCTTCTGGGAGCCTCTGGGGGTAGGCGCGCTGGCTCAGTCTGTTGTGCTGTGGGGGGTGATGCTCTCTTTGCTGGTGCTTCTCTGGTGGGGTTTTCTGAGGCGTTCTTAGCCGCCGCCGCTGCCCTGACGGTTGCAGGTATCACATCCGAACGGATAGAGCACGGCTTCGGGATCAAGCCGATAGAGCCCTACTCCCATGCCCGGTGCGTCGAGACGCGCTTGCATCCGGTCTTCCATGGTGAGATTGGTCACGACCAGCCCCCAGGTGGGCACGGTGACTGCGATCCAGCCTGCCGCGCGCATCTGCACTGACAGGGGCTCCCACAGCGCCTCGCCGTCCGTCTCTTCCGGTACAGACAGCTCGAAATGCCCCGGCAGGGCAAGGCGATCGCTTAGAATATCCAGCGCAACGTGCCCTGGATCGCTCGCTCTGTCGGTGAAAAAGGCCGTTGTCAAAAAGGCCGTGTCGCGGCTGAGAGCGCGCATGGTGATCATCAGTCCCGGAACGAGCGCCCGCAAGACTAAGACACTTTGAGAGTAAAATTCTTTAGAAAAGAACTCTTGTACGATGAGCCGAGAGCCCTGTAAGAGCAAGTGCCTTTCGTGGATCTCCAGCAGCTCTTGGAGGACGATCTCTATCTTGGTGACGATAGCGTCCGACGGTTCGCCGGTAGTTAGCTCAATGTGCTCTTCTTGCAGAGTCAAATCATAATCTTGGACCCGCACGAGGAGCTGGCCATCTTGTTGGGGGCGCCCGGTAATCTGAATCAATAGATCGAACGGGCCAAGAAGGTCATCTGCAAGCGCGGGCCAGCAGAGCATCGTGATCACAGCTCCCGCAAACGCGGCGCGTGCTGCAAGCCTCATAGGTCCCTCCCTTGGGGAGTGCGTTCCATCACTATAGAAGAGAGAGAAGAGCCTGTCAAATTCACCCTTCGTGAAACTTCTCGGATAGTCACTAATATATTGTAGTGATTCACCGGACCTGTAAACGTGATCATTGAGAAACCTCCTTTGGGTGCTAGAGGCGACCGCCCAGATGCGGGAAGCATCGGCTGTCAGGGTTTTGTCACGCCCTTCTGCCTCCTGAAGGCGTGAATTTTTCCCCAACAGCTCAGGGAGGTCGCCGAACCCTCCCATTCCTCACCCGGGGCGACTGAGCACGGTCGCCCCGCGTCTCTTTCCTCTCTTTTCTCCACACTTGTCCATCTATAGCCCCATGCGCTAAGATCATTGAGGCCCTTGCCCTGCACCCTCTCCGGAGAGGGGCTGGGTGAAGCGTTTTGGTGCGACCGCTTTTCTGAGAAAGATGCTGCACCTAAACGCTCCGCACGGGGGGTGCCGTAGGGGCAGGCCCCTGTGCCTGCCCGGAGAGGGGCTGGGGTGAGAGGTGGGTTTTATGGAAGATCGCCTTCGTGCCCTGCAGCACCGTCGCGAGCAGGCCCGCCTGGGCGGCGGCCGTGAGCGCGTAGAGCGTCAGCACCAGGCCGGGAAACTGACCGCCCGCGAGCGCCTCGAAGTCTTACTGGACGACGGCTCGTTTGTAGAGCTCGACCCCTTTGTTGTCCACCGCACCACGGATTTTCCCCTCGAGAAGATCCCCGGGGATGGCGTTCTCACGGGCTACGGACGGATCTGGGGGCGCAAAGTCTATGTCTTTGCCCAAGATTTTACGGTCTTCGGCGGCTCGCTCTCCGAGGCCCACGCCGAGAAGATCTGCAAGATCATGGACTTAGCGATGAAATCGGGCGTCCCTGTGATCGGGCTCAACGATTCCGGCGGCGCACGCATCCAAGAGGGCGTGGTCAGCTTAGGAGGCTACGCTGAGATCTTTTTAAGAAATACTCTGGCTTCGGGCGTCATCCCCCAGATTTCCGCCGTTTTAGGCCCCTGTGCCGGCGGCGCGGTCTACTCTCCGGCGATCACCGATTTTATCTTCATGGTCCAGCACACGAGTTATATGTACGTCACCGGCCCCAAGGTCGTCAAGACCGTCACCCACGAAGCAGTGACCCACGAGACGCTGGGCGGAGCCGAGGTGCACGGCTCCAAGAGCGGAGTTGCTCATTTTGTCGAATCCGACGAAGTCAACTGTCTAGAGCGTATCCGTGAGCTCCTGGCGTATATTCCCCAAAACAATCGCTCTGACCCTCCTCGGGCACTCTGCGATGACCCCCGCGACCGTCGCGACCCTGAACTGAATCAGCTCGTGCCAGCAAACCCCAACAAACCGTACGACATCAAACAGGTCATCGAGGCCATCGTAGACAACAGGGGCTTTTTGGAAGTCCATAAAGACTGGGCGCAGAATATTGTGGTGGGCTTTGCTCGCTTAGACGGGCGCTCCGTGGGGATTGTGGCCAACCAGCCCGCGCATATCGCCGGGGTTTTAGATATTAACGCCAGTGTGAAGGCCGCGCGCTTTGTGCGATTCTGTGATTGCTTCAATATCCCCTTGATTACGTTTGTAGACGTACCGGGATTTCTGCCGGGGACTGACCAAGAGTGGAACGGCATCATTCGTCATGGGGCGAAATTGCTCTACGCTTTTGCTGAGGCGACCGTGCCTAAGATCACGGTGATCACGAGAAAAGCCTACGGGGGCGCCTATGACGTGATGAGCAGCAAGCACATTCGGGGGGACTTTAATTTTGCTTGGCCCACAGCGGAGATCGCCGTCATGGGCCCCAAGGGGGCCGTCGAGATCATTTACAGAAAGGAGATCGAGCAAGCGAGCGATCCTGAAGCGCTGGAAGAGAAGTTGGTTCAAGAGTACATCGAAAGATTTGCCAATCCCTACATTGCGGCTGAACGCGGCTACGTAGACGACGTGATCGAACCGGCGCAAACGCGTTCGAGGCTCATTAAATCTTTGGAGATGTTGGAGACTAAGCGCGATAGGAACCCCTGGAAGAAGCATGGGAATATTCCGTTGTAAAATATCGAAAACTTCGTGCTGCGCTATATGTGGTCGCAGGCGGTTGAACACGGAAAGGGAGTGGGCAGATGACTGTTTTCATCATTCTCGCGGGCATCGGTTTGGTGTTATTACTGATCTCGGCGTTCTTTGGGTTCTTTGGCGATGACATTGAAGCCGCGCCGGAGGTCGAAGGCGGCGGGCCCCATTTTCTGAGCCTGCGCTCTATCGCCGTCTTTCTCACGGCGTTTGGGACCGTCGGGGCTATTGCTCGTTACTATAACTTGCCGCCGATGCTCAGCTCCCTGTGGGGCGTGCTCGCCGGAGCCGCCATGAGCGGCATTTATATCTTCGCCATGCAGATGGTGCGGTCGCAAGAGGCCAGCTCGCTCATCGAAGACCGAGAGTTAGTTGGGCTGACCGGGCGCGTCACGGTGACGATCCCCGCCGACGGCTTGGGAGAAGTAAGCTGCACCGTCAAATTGCAGACAACCCGGCGCCTGGCCCGTTCGAAAAATCGCCAAGAGATCTCCGAAGGTGCGCTGGTACGCATCATCGACGTGCAAGGAGATGTTGTGCTCGTTGAATCCATTTGAAAGCAGAAGGAGGAATACGTATGGGGTTCACCACATTGCCGTTCCTGCTCGTGCTCGTTGCTCTGATTGTGCTCGTCGTGGTCATGACGGCGGTGCGCAACTATGTCAAAGTGCCGCCGAACAAAGTTGCGGTCTTCTACGGGCGCAAGCACCGCACGCCCGACGGCAAAGTGATCGGGTTTCGCTTGGTCACCGGCGGTGCGGCCCTCAAATGGCCCGTCGTGGAGAACGTCACGTATTTAGATCTGACCATCTTTCCCATTGATCTAGAAGTGCGCGACATGCCCAACAAAGACGGGGTGCTGGTAAGCGCTCAGGCCGTCGCCAATGTGAAGATTCGCAATGACGAAGAGTCGCTCATCGCCGCCGCCGAAAGATTTTTAGGGCGAGGCTTGGAAGACGTCAAACAGATCGCCTACAAAAACTTAGAAGGCCACCTGCGCTCGATCATCGGGCGCTTAACCGTCGAAGAGATCGTGCGGGACCGGGCGAAGTTCAACCAAGAAGTTCTGACAGAAGCTGCGTCAGATTTGGCCAAGATCGGCTTGGGAGTGGACGTCTTGACTATCCAAAAGATTTGGGACGCTGAAGGCTATATTGAAGCCCTGGGCAAACGCCGTACTGCTGAAGTGAAGCGCGACGCCCAGATCGGCGAAGCACTGGCCGCCCGCGAGGCGACCATTCAATCAACGACGGCGATCCGCGAGGGCAAAGAGCGCGAGAACGAGAACTTAGCTTTGATTGCCCAGGCCGAAAAAGAGCGCGACGTCCGAAAGGCCCAGTTTGAAGCCGAGGTGCAGGCACAGCAGGCAAGGGCCCGCCAAGCCGGCCCGCTCGCCGAGGCCAAAGCTCGTCAAGAAGTCGTCGAGCAGGAAGTGCAAGTCGAGCTGGTGCGCACCAAAAAACAGACGGAAGTCGCCGAAGCGGAAGCCACACGTCGCGAAAGACAGCTCTTAGCTGAGGTCGTCAAGCCCGCGGAAGCGCAGAGACAGCAGGTCATTCTGCAGGCCGAAGCGACCAAACAGAAAGAGATCTTAGAGGCCGAAGGGCGCAAGACGGCGATCATTGTCATCGCCGACGCCGAGAAGCAAAGATTAGCCCTAGAGGGCATCGGTGAGGCCGACGCGCTGCGCGCTAAACTCTTGGCCGAAGCCGAGGGCACCAAAGCCAAACTCTTAGCCGAAGCCGAAGGCACGAAAGCAAAACTTCTGGCCGAGGCCGAAGGCATCAAAGCCAAACTCTTAGCTGAAGCCGAGGGCGCCCTCAAGAAAGCCGAAGCTTTTGCTAAGTTGGATGAGTCATCCAAGACGATGCTGGTTCTGGAGCGATTCCCCGAAGTGATCAAGGCGTTTGCGCCGGTAGCCGGGGCCGTCGCGGCTCCGCTGGGTAATATAGATAAGTTAGTGATGCTCGACAGCGGCGGATCGGGTAATGGGGCTACCACGCTCAATCGCTTGGCCAACACCGTGCCGACAACCATGTTCAATCTGATGCAAACGGCGCAAGCTTTGGGACTAGATGTGAGTGGGCTGTTGGGTAAGATGGGGATTAAGTCTGAAGAGAGTGAAGGGAA